>Ga0207733_100374_pt1 | contig 31314 bp, 31 predicted proteins | sample A23P3SouthBayCA_FD_187735 | JGI IMG/M metagenome (GOLD analysis project Ga0207733, IMG submission 187735) | Aerobic enrichment media microbial communities from Eden Landing Ponds, California, USA - A23 P3 (SPAdes) | ecosystem: Environmental > Aquatic > Marine > Unclassified | place: Emeryville... | reverse complement strand
GGTGGCGACGCCCTCGATGGAGCGGCCGGGCAGGAGGTCCTCGTCGAGCGCGCGCCGGTAGATGACCGAGGCGGTCTCGCGGACGTTCTCGGGGAGACCCAGGGCGGAGGCCATGCGGTCGATCTCGCCCAGCGCCTGCTTGAGGTTGCGCTCCTTCGAGTCGCGGGTGCGAAAGCGCTCGTTCCAGGTGCGCAACCGTTGCATCTTCTCGCGCTGGCGCGAGGACAGCGTCTTCCCGTAGGCGTCCTTGTCCTGCCAGCCGATGTTCGTCGACAGCCCCTTGTCGTGCATCATGTTCGTCGTCGGCGCGCCTACGCGGGACTTCTCGTCTTTCTCGCGGGCGTCGAAGGCGCGCCACTCCGGGCCGTGGTCGATCTCGTCTTCCTCGACGACGAGCCCGCAGTCGTCACAGACGGTCTCGCCGTGTTCCGTGTCGGTCGCGAGCTGGCCGCCGCACTCGGGGCAGGTCGGCGACTCCTCCTCTTCCTCGGTGTGTTCGTCGGCGCGCTCCTCGTCGTCTCTGGTTCGCGTGTCGTCTGAGGTGTAGCGTCGGACGCTTTCTGTCATGATGTGTGGGGTGGAAAGAAGTGTCTGTGTTCGGTGTTGTAAGCAAGCTAATTACGGTTCGAAGCCACTTCAACGTATTGCCTAATTTCTACGAAGTTCAAGAAGAAAAGAGCACGACAGGACCGGGGTTGTCGAAACCGACCTCAGAGAGGCGACAGAGAGAGTATTGGAGGTTTGGTCAAAGCGAGTTCGTATTTGTACCTTGCGCTCGCAGGTCGACCCGCGACCGCCCGCGGGTCCGGGCCTGCTGGTGCCGCCCCCCGGCATCGAAACCCTTACTCCCGGGCCGGGACACCCCTCACACATGACCGAGACGGCCGTCGACGCCGAGGAGGTGCGCCACGTCGCGGACCTCGCGCGCGTGGACCTCGACGACGACGAGGTGGCGGAGTTCGCCGGGCAGTTCGCCGACATCCTCTCGTACTTCGACGAACTCGACGAGGTGCCGGAGGTCGACGCCGACCCCGACCTCGTGAACGTGATGCGGGCGGACGAGGTCCGGGAGGGTCTGTCCCAGGAGGAGGCCCTGCGAAACGCCGCCGAAACCGAGGACGGCTACTTCAAGGGGCCGCGGGTGTCGTGAGATGAGCGCCGACCTCAACGCCTTCGTCACCGAGGAAGAGATAGCGGGGGCCGAGGAGGGGCCGCTGGCCGGCCGCACCGTCGCCGTCAAGGACAACATCTCGACGGCGGACGTGCGGACCACCTGCGGGTCGGAGATGCTCGCCGACTACGTCCCCCCCTACGACGCGACGGTCGTCGAACGGCTCAAGTCGGCCGGCGCGACCATCGTCGGCAAGACGAACATGGACGAGTTCGGGATGGGGACGACCACCGAAACCTCGGCCTTCGGCCCCACCCGCAACCCAGTCGACACCGACCGGGTCCCGGGGGGGTCCTCCGGCGGATCGGCCGCCGCGGTCGCCGCCGGCGAGGCCGACCTCGCACTCGGCACCGACACCGGCGGCTCGATCCGGTGTCCGGCCGCGTTCTGCGGGGTCGTCGGAATCAAGCCCACTTACGGGCTGGTCTCGCGGTACGGCCTCGTCGCCTACGCCAACTCGCTCGAACAGATCGGCCCCATCGCCCCCACCGTCCGCGAGGCCGCCGAACTGCTCGAAGCCATCGCGGGGCCGGACGAGCACGACGCGACGACCCACGATCGGGGCGCCGACGCGAACTACGCCGACGCCGCCGACGGCGACGTCGACGGCCTCAGCGTCGGCGTACCGACCCAGCTGCTCGACGGCGCCGACGAGGCGGTCGTCGACGCCTTCTGGGACGCGATGGCCGACCTCGAAGCGGGGGGGGCCAGCTACCACGAGGTGTCGCTGCCGTCCCTGGAGAAAGCCGTCGCGGCCTACTACGTGATCGCCATGGGCGAGGCGTCCTCGAACCTGGCGCGCTTCGACGGCGTGCGCTACGGCGTCTCCGGCGGCCACGAGGGCAACTGGAACGAGAGCTTCGCGGCCGCCCGCGAGGAAGGGTTCGGCGCGGAGGTCAAGCGCCGGGTCCTGCTGGGCACCTACGCGCTGTCGGCCGGCTACCACGACGAGTACTACGCGAAGGCCCAGGACGCCCGCGCCTGGGTCAAGCAGGACTTCGACGAGGCGCTCGCGGAAGCGGACGTGCTCGCCTCGCCGACGATGCCCGTCCTCCCGTTCGAACTCGGCGAGAGCCTCGACGACCCGCTGCAGATGTACCTCGCGGACGCGAACACCACCCCCGTGAACCTCGCGAACCTGCCGGCCATCTCGGTGCCGGCCGGCGAGGCCGAGGGGCTCCCGGTGGGGCTCCAGCTCATCGGCCCGAAGTTCGGCGAGCGCGACATCATTCGGGCGGCGAGCGCACTGGAGTAACGTTCGTCGACGGCCGCCGTTTTCGCCGCCGCTACCGCCGCCAGTACTCCGGCGTCAGGACGACGAGCACCGGCAGGATCTCCAGGCGGCCGATCCACATCAGCGCGACCATGAACAGCTTGCTGGCGTTCGTAAACGGGATGTACGACCCCATCGGACCGACGACGCCGAACCCCGGTCCGATGTTCCCCAGCGTCGCCGCCGCGGCGCTCATCGCTTCGAGCACCGACAGCCCCAGTCCGTCGCGCCCGGCGTCGAGAAAGAGCAATCCGGTGGCGACGAAGAAGATGACGAAGTACAGCAGCGTGAACCCGTAGATCCCGCGGATCGCCCGCTCGTCGATCGACCGGCCGCCGATGCGGACGGGGCGGACCGCGTCGGGGTGGGCGGTCGTGAACAGCTCCCGGCGGATCGACTTCAGGATCACGTACCATCGCACGATCTTGATGCCGCCGCCGGTCGAGCCGGCCGACCCGCCGACGAACATCGCAAACAGCAGCGCGTACTGGGCGAGGGGGCTCCAGGCGTTGAAGTCCATGCTCGCGTACCCGGTCGTGGTGACGATCGAGACGACCTGGAAGGCGGCGTGGCGGAGCGCCGGCTCGACCGCCCCGACGATCTGCCCCTGGAACGTCGCCAGGTACGCGGCGTCGTAGGTCTCGCCCGCGGGTGCGACGGTGACCAGCCCCGCGCCGAGAAACAGGACGCCCGCGATCACGGCGGTGAGGACGCCGAGCGTCCCCGAATAGAAGCGGAACTCGGCGTCGGTCCACAGCCGACCGGGATCGCCCGTCAGGGCGTGCCAGAACAGCGCGAAGTTGGTCCCGGCGGCGATCATGAAGGGGATGATCAGCCACTGGACCGCCGCCGAGAAGGCCTCGATCGATCGCGCCTCGGGCGAGAACCCCCCGGTCGGCATCGTCGTCAGGCCGTGGGCGACGGCGTTGTACGGGTCCATGTTCGGCGCCATCCCGCCGTAATGAAGCCCCAGCAGTAGCAGGATTTCCACGGCCGTGAACCCGAGGTAGGCGACCCACAGCGCGCGGGCGGTCTGGGCGATCCGGGGCGTGAGCTTCTCGATTCCCGGCCCCGGCGCCTCAGCGTCCATCAACTGGGCGCCGCCGACCGACAGTTTCGGGAGGATCGCGACGGCGAGCACGACGATGCCCATGCCGCCGAGCCACTGGGTGAGCTGTCGCCACAGCATGATCCCGCGGGTGTGCGAGTCGAAGGAGATGTCCCCAAGCACCGTCGCGCCAGTGGTCGTGAAGCCGCTCATCGACTCGAACAGCGCGTTCGCCGGGTTCCGGAGCGTCGACTCGGGGTGAAGCGACGCAACGACCCCCGGGATCCCGTGGGCCTCGATCAGGTACGGCACCGCGCCGACGACCGCGACGGCGAACCACGTCAGCGCCACCATCAGGAACCCCTCGCGGACGCCGATGTCCGGGTCGGGCGCCAGCCGTTCGAGCCCCCACCCCGCCGCCACCGTCACGACCATCGTCGCGACGAACGGGACCACCGACTCCCCGTAGGCAAGCGCCACGAGCAGCGGGAGCGCCAGCGGCACGGCCAGATACTTCAGAACCGTTCCGACGAGGCTCAGACCCGCGCGGTAGTCGACCCGGATGCGCATCCGGGAGGTACCAGACGCGTCCGTCGGATTAACGTACCGAAGGGAATCGAGCGGCGTCGGGGACGTCAGTCGTCGCCCGGGACGGCCGGCCGAGCCGCCTCGCCGGTCGCACACACCGCGTCGAGCACCTTCCGCTGGGCCCGCCGCAGGTGTTCGGTGAACGTCGACGGCGCCACGCCGAGCCTCCGGGCGACCTCCTCCCCCGTCGCGCCGCGCGGGCGCTCGAAGTACCCCAGTTCGTGTGCGGTCCGGAGCGTCGCGACCTGGCGGTCGGTCAACCGGTCGCGGTCGACGACCGCGACGTCGCGTCGTCCCTCCGCTCCCGGGTCGCCGTCGATCACCCGCCGGAGTTCGACGTGGTACTCCGACTGGAGCGCCCGCGCGACGGCCCCGAGCGTCTCGCGGTCGGGCGGGTGAAGCGTCAACACGAGATGGCCCTCCCTGGTGGTGGCTCGCACCGGAACGCCGTGGGACTCGACGATTTCGCAGGGACAATCCAGGTCCGCCGGACGCTCGAACCGGTAGACCGCGCCGCCGTCGTAGGCGGCGACGCGCTCGGGGTCGGCGGCGAACTCCCCGCCCGCTGACGCCGTCGACCCCTCTGTGTCGGCCCCGGATGCGACCCGTTCTCCCGCCGTCCGCTCCCGGACGAACTCCTCGACGACCGTCCCGTCCGCCTGTGCCCGGGAGACGGACACGACGCGTCCGTCCCCGGCGTCGCGGGCGACCGGACAGACGCCCGCACACTCGACCGCCAACTCGGCGTACAGCCCTGCGTCCATGGCTGAGGCCAGCCCGAAGCGTCGGATAAGGGTTGCCCCCCGTCTATCACCCGTGATAGCCCCGGGGGAGATCCGCCGCTCGCTGATAAACCCCCCACGGTGCCGTGGGTTCACCCTCAGGGTACTCCACCTGCTCTGCTGAGGTACGCACCCCCCTAGGCACCAATGTCACTGAACTCTCGCTCCCCGCAAGCCGAACCGACCGCCGTCCCGGACGCGCTCGACGGCGACGCGCTGCTCGACTCGCTCGGCGTCGACGCCGCCGACTGGCAGCGACGCAAGGCCTTCGCCGGCTTCGACGACGACGACGCCGACCGCCTGGCCGCCCTCTCGCCGGCCATCGACGACGTGGCCGACGACGTCGTCGACGACTTCTACGGTGTGCTCCTCGAGGATTCCGAGGCCAGCGGAATCATCGAGTCCTCCCCGAAGGGCCTGGACGCGCTCAAGCGCGACCAGCGCGAGTACCTCCGGGCCCTCGGCGACGGCAGCTACGACCTCGACTACGCCGCCGGGCGGGCCCGGATCGGACGCATCCACGACCTGATCGGCGTCGGTCCGGACCTCTATCTCGGCGCCTTCAACGTCTACTATCGCGGGCTCCTGTCTGCCGTCGCCGACGAGGTGATCGACGAGCACGCGGGCGGGGCCGACGACGGAACGGTCGAGGCGGCCGTCGAAGACGCCGTCGAGCGGTCGCTGTCGGTACTGAAGCTGCTCTCGCTGGACCAGCAGGTAGCGATGGAGACGTACGTCGACTCCTACGCGAGCCGGCTGGAGGACGCCGTCGAGGAGCGCCGTCAGCTCGCCCGCGAGGTCGAAGCCCGCGTGGAAGCGCCCGTCGAGGACCTGCTCGACTCGGCGGAGGACGTCGCCGACCGCGCGGGCGACATCCAGGACAGCGCGGAGTCCCTCTCCGACCGGGCGTCGGTCGTCACCGACGAGGCGGCGAGTCTCAGTGCGACGGTCGAGGAGGTCGCTGCGACCGCCGACGAGGTCGAGTCGACGGCACAGGAGGCGGCCGACCTCGCCGACGCCGGCCGCGACTCCGCGGACCGCGCGGTCGACGTGATGCGTGACGCCGGCGACGCCGCTGACGACGTCGCCGCGGACGTCCACTCCCTCCAGGAGCGGGTCGAGCACATCGACGAGGTCGTCGAGGTGATCGACGGCATCGCCGACCAGACGAACCTGCTCGCGCTGAACGCCTCCATCGAGGCCGCCCGCGCCGGCGAGGCGGGCGACGGCTTCGCGGTCGTCGCCGACGAGGTGAAGTCGCTGGCCGAGCAGGCCGGCGACCAGGCGACCCAGATCGAGGAGACCGTCGCGGCGATCCGGGCGGAGGCCGACGGCACGGTCGACAGCCTCGACCGGACGACCGAACAGGTAGACGCTGGCCTCGAAGAGATCCAGCGGGCCCGCGACCACCTCGCCGACATCGCGGAGGCCGTCGCCGAGGCGGCCCAGGGCGTCGCGAGCGTCGCGGAGGCGACCGACCAGCAGGCGGAGTCGACCGAGGCGGTCGCACGGCTGGCGGACGAGGCCGCCGAAGCCGCCCGCGGCGTCGCCGAGAACATCTCCGAGGTGGCCGCCGCGAACCAACAGCAGTCCGAACGGGTCGAGGAGATCAGGGCGGCGACGCAACGACTCACCGAGGAGTGACGACGGGTCGACGACTCGCCCAAGTGGGACGACGCCACCCGATCCGGGCCCAGCGGCTCAGAGCTTCGGGTTGACGTCGTCTAACACCAGCGCGTCGACGAAGACGACGACGTGGTCGCCGACCTCGATCCAGGTGTCCCCCCGGGGATGGATGAACTCGTCGTCCCGGGTGATCGCGCCGATCACGACGCCCTCCGGGAGCGAGGCCACCGACTCCCGGATGGTGCGGCCAGCCAGGACGGAGTCCTCGTCGATCTCGATTTCCAGCACTTCGGCCTTGTCGCTCTCGATGAGCGCGACGTTCTCGGCGCCCCCCTTCCGGGTGAACCGGGTGATCTCCTCGGCGACGACTTCCCGGGGCGAGACGGCGACGTCGACGCCGACGGTCTCGAACAGGTCGACGTACTCCGAGGTGTCGATCACCGCCACCGTTCGCTGGACGCCGAGTCGGTCCGCCAGCAGCGACACCAGGAGGTTCTTCTCGTCGGAGTCGAGGGCAGCCACGACCACGTCCGCGTCGCCGACGTGCTCGCGTTCGAGGAACTCCACGTTCGTGGCGTCTGACTCCATGACGACCGAGGCGGGCAGCGTCTCGGCCAGTTCGCGGGCGCGGTCCGGGTCGCGTTCGATGACCCGCGGGGAGAAATCCCGATCTTCGAGCAGGCGCGCGACGTGGTAGCCGATCTCGGACCCGCCGACGACGACGACCTCCTCGGCGGTCCCGACCGACTCCGCCGGGGCGACGGTCCCGGCGAACGACTGGACGCTGTTGGGGCTGCCGATGACGACGACGCGATCGCCCGTGCGGATCACCGTATCGCCCGAGGGGAGCTCGACGGCGCCGTCCCGGAGGATCGCCGCGAACGTCAGCGAATCGAACCGGTCGGCCTCCGCGACCGTCTGGTCGGCGACGGGCGACCCCGCGTCGATCTCGAACTCGGCCATCTGGACGCGGCCGTTGGCGAAGGGGTCGACGTCGCGGGCGGCGGGCAGGCCGATGACGCGAACGATCGATTCGGCCGTGAGCAGGTTCGTACACACCATGAAGTCGACGCCGAAGGCCCGGGTCGAGCGCTCCCACGTCCGCAGGTATTCGGTGTTTTTCACCCGGGCGACGGTGAACGCCTCGGTGACCGCTTTCGCGGTCGCACAGACGACGATGTTGGTCTCGTCGTCGTCGGTGGAGGCGATCACCATGTCCGCCTCCTCGATCCCCGCCTCCTCCAGTGTCGACAGCGACGTCCCGTCTCCCTCGACGGCGAGAACGTCGAGCGAGTAGGTGAGTTCCTCCGTGCGGTCGCCGTCACGGTCCACCACGACGACGTCGTGTGCGCCGTCGAGGTCGGCGGCGATGCTCGAACCGACCTGCCCGGCGCCGACGATGATCACTCGCACGGCAAAACCCCCGCTCCTTTCATTTCCCATCAGATCCCGCCCCGACGGTTATTGCTCTTGCGCTACCGGCCCGGACGCGTCGCCGCCAGCGGTCGGCCCGGCGCCGTCGGTCAGGGGCCGGACCGCCCTCACACCGAGCCCGGCCGCTCGTGGACCCGCAACTCGATCGGGCGGGACCGCCCCTCGATGTCGGCGACGGCGCGCTCGACGACGTCCTCGGCCTCCGAGACGGCGAGGGGCTTCACCTTCGAGAGCACCCAGTCGAAGGAGACCAGCGCCGGCAGCGACACCGCACTCGAATCCGCCGATCCCGGGTCGAACTCCACCTCGAAGAACACCCGGCAGGCGACCGTCGCGTCCTCGGGTGCATCCGCCGGCATAGAGTCGAGGGGGTCGATCCGCCACCGGCCGGCCGCGTCGATATCTTTGACGAGGCGCCAGTCGATCCGGTGGGGCGGATCGAGGTCGGTCACCTCCGACCGGGCGGTGTAGGTGAGCTTCCACCACTCGAAGCGCAGGGCATACCGCGTGCCCGGGCCGCCGTCGCCGCGCCGTGTCACGTCCCGGAGGTGGTCGGAGTAGGCGGTGTAGCCGGGGAAGTCGACCAGCACGTCGTACACCTCCCGGGCGGGCGCGTAGACGACGGTGCTGACGACGATCTCGTCCACGGGCCCCGGTTGGGTGCGATCCGATAAAGCGTTGGTGGGGGCGGTGGATCGACGGGGACCTCGCCCGAGACGGTGGCGACTCTGGAACGCGGGGCGACGGACGCCAGAGCCATATCCCCCCCGGACGCACGGACCCACGTGAGCGAGAACGACGAACCGAGGCCCCGCGAGGTACTGATCGTCGGCGGCGGCGTCGCTGGACTGACCGCCGCGACCTACACCGCCCGCGCCGGACTGGACACGCTCGTCTGTGACGTCGGCGAGTCGATCCTGCGGCGCAACGCCCACCTAGAGAACGTCCCCGGCTTCCCCGCCGGCGTCAATTCGAGTACGTTCCTCGACCTGCTCGACGCCCAGGCCGCCCGCAACGGCGTCGACAGCCGTGAGGCCCGGGTCGTGGCCCTCGAACGAGTGGACGCGCCCGACGACAGTGCGGACGGTGACGCCCCCCGCGGGTTCGAGGCGACGCTCGACTCCGGGGACGCCGTCCGCGCCGACCGGGTGATCGCCGCCTCGTGGTCGGACGCCGACTACCTCGACGGTCTCGACGTCGACCTCCGGGACGCCGGCAGCAAGCAGTACGTCCAGGTCCACGGCGACGACGGGGGAAGCGTCGAGGCGAGCGGCCGAACGACCGTCGACGGCCTCTACGCCGCTGGCCGCCTCGCCGACCAGTACCACCAGGCGGTCGTCGCGGCGGGCCACGGCGCCCAGGTGGCGATCACGCTGATCCACGACGCCGACGTGCCGTACTACCACGACTGGGTCGCGCCGGAGGGCTACTTCACCGACCGCGACCGCGAGGTACCGCCCGGCTGTGAGGAGATCGACGAGAGCGAACGCCGCGCCCGCGAGCGGGAGTCGATGGCGGCGATGCGGGAGTACTTCGCCGATCCCCACCCGGAACGCCAGCGGACCCACCCCAGCCTCACTGACGATCCCGAGGGCCGACTGCCGGAGGACGACGACTGACCACCCCGATCGTCGGTCGGCGCAGGGCACACGGATAGCGTCCCCAGAAGCCAGTTCGAACGGGGGGACCGCGCGAGGTATGAGCGCACCACGACCGACGTGCCGTCAATACCCGCCGCCACCGCCATCGTCCTGACAGGGAAGAGAGCCGTCGTAGGAAACGCCGCCGACGACCACCACACCGCACATCGAGCTCTCCCCGTGGACGGTGCAGTAGTACTCGTACGCGCCTTCGCTGTCGAACGTGTGGGTCGTCGACTGGCCGTTCGACAACGTTTCCTGGAAGTCCCAGGCGGCTGCGCCGTCGGAGAACTGGGCGGCCGTCACGTCGTGCTGGAAGTCGTCCTCGTTGACCCACTCGACTGTCCCACCCACATCGACGCTAGCCTGCACCGGGTCGAAGGCAGTGTTCGCCATCTCGACTGTCGTGGGGCCACTCCCTCCGTCGCTACTGCCGCTCCCGTCGCTTCCACTACCGTCACCGCCCCCACTGCCCGAACAGCCGGCGAGCCCGGTCGCTGCGAGGGCTGCAAGGCCGGTCACGAGTCGTCTACGTTTCATGCTAACAAATACCTATCACGGTTCGAAAAAGCTTCCCCCAATTCGGCCCCAGATCGGTTAGCACGGGGCTCTAGGGGGATTTTTCCGGGACCGTGCTGCACAGAGTGCAGCAGTCGTACAGGACAGTCGCCGGGCCCCCTGAATCAGCAGTCGGCCCGAGCGGCTGTTTCACCGCCGGACGTGGCCGAGGCGAGGACGCGGTGGGGACTGGCACCCGGAGTAGCCAGCCATTGGGAAGAATGCGGACGTGGACACCAGGCGTGCAAGGTCCGCCCTCGGAAGCGACCTTTTTCACCTCCCGCCGCCCACGGGCGGACGAATGCTGGAGGGAATCAACGTCGCGCTCGGGGTCAGCGGGAGCATCGCGGCCGTGAAGGTGGTCGAACTCGCCCACGAACTGCGGCGCCAGGGCGCCGAGGTGCGAGCCGTGATGACCGGGGCGGCACAGGGCATCGTCCACCCCTGGGCGGTCGAGTTCGCCACCGATCACGAGGTGGTCACGGAGATCACGGGCGCGGTCGAACACGTCGAACTCTGCGGGCGGGAGGGGTGGGCGGACGTCCTCCTGCTCGCGCCGGCGACCGCGAACACGGTGGGGAAAGTCGCCGCCGCAATCGACGACACCCCCGTCACCACCTGCGCGACGACCGCGCTCGGGGCCGACGTGCCGGTCGTCGTCGCGCCCGCGATGCACGAGCCGATGTACGACCACCCCGGCGTCGCCGACGCCACGGCCCGCCTGCAGGAGTGGGGCGTCGACATCGTCGACCCGCGCCTGGAGGAGGGGAAAGCGAAGATCGCAAGCGAGGACGCGATCGTCACGGGGGTCGCCCGCGCGACGACCCCCGATCCGCTCGCCGGGCGCCACGTCGTCGTCACGAGCGGCGCGACCAGCGAGTCGATCGACCCCGTCCGGACGATCACGAACCGCGCCTCGGGCAAGACCGGCCGCGCCGTCGCCCGGGCCTGTTACGTCCGGGGCGCCGACGTGACGCTGGTCCACGACGGCCCCGAGGTCCACTACGCCGACGTGATCGACGTCGAGTCCGCGGCCGAGATGCTCGCGGCCTGTGAGGCCGCCTGCGCGGACGCTGACGCACTGGTGTCGGCGGCGGCCATCGGCGACTTCACCGTCGACGCCGCCGACGAGAAGATCCGCTCCGGCGAGGCCCGCACCCTCGAACTCGAACCGACGCCGAAGCTGATCGACTCGATCCGCGAGGCCGAACCGGACCTCCCCGTCGTCGGCTTCAAGGTCGAGACCTCCGGCGACGACGACGCGATGGTCCGCGAGGCCCGCCGCGTCCGCGACCGCGCCGACCTCGCCTTTGTCGTCGCCAACGACGCCTCGGTGATGGGCGCCGACGAGACCCGGGTCCTCCTCGTGCGCGGCGAAGACGCGACCGAGGTGGTGGGCTCGAAGGCGGAACTCGGGGCGCGGGTCGCCGACGAACTGGCCGCGGAACTGGCCGACGACCCGGCCGACCCCGACTGAGCCGCGACCCCCTCGCCCGGTGACGGCGGACGCGAGGACCGGCTTCTCCCCGTCGTAGTGATCGATCCGTGCCCCGAGTCCGTCTCCGTCGAACCGTCCCTTCAGTCCGCCTTCGTCGAACCATCCCTTCAGTCCGCCTTCGTCGAACCGTCGCCCTCGTCGCCTTCGCTCCCCTCGCCGCCGTCCTCCGCCGGCCACTGCACCTCGGCGACGAACGGGACGCCCATCCGCTGGGCCGCCCGGGAAATCATGTGCGCGCCGGTGGGCGCAGTGACGAACAGGAACGCGAGCGTGACCAGCGCCATCAGGCCGTCGCCGCCGGGACCGTAGAAGACGAATCCGGCCAGCGCGATCATCCCGGCGCCGAGCGTGGTGGCCTTCGAGGTGGCGTGCATCCGGTTGTAGACGGTCGGAAGGCGGATGATCCCCACGGTACCCACCAGCAGGAAGAACGTCCCGACCAGGACCAGCGCGGCGACGAGCGTCGCCTTGAGCGGTCCGACGGAGGGCGCGCTACTGGCGGCCGCAAGCGGGACCGAGGGCGTCGTCAGGTCGATCATTCGATGATGTCCCCCTCCGTCACGAAGCGCGCGACGGTGATAGTGCTGATGAAGCCGATGATGGCGAGCACCAGGGACACGTCGATGAAAAATCCCTGCATCGAGAGCATCGCAAACAGCAGGGCGACGGCGACGACGTTCGTCCCGATGGTGTCGAGAGCGACGACCCGGTCGGGCGTCGTCGGGCCGCGGATGACGCGGTAACTGGTGACGAGCGTCGCCAGCGCCGACACCACGAGCGCAAGGTTGAGCAGGGTCGCGAGCGTCGCGGGGAGGTCACTCGCCATCGGTCACCTCCTCGCCCCGGCCGGGGGTGGCCGCGGGCCGTCCACCGTCGCCCCGGAGTTCGGGTACCGGGTCGCCCCGCTCGAGTTCCTCGTCGAAGATCACGAGCGCGTACTCCTCCCAGGTGCGGATCGGGTCGAGTACGGCGTCGACGTCGCTCCCGTCGATGCTGTGGACGTACAGCACGTTCCGATCGGCGTCGTAGTCCATGGTGAGCGTACCGGGGGTAAGGGTGATGCTGTTGGCGATGGTGGTGATGGCGAGTGGCGTCTGCACGCGCAGGGGCACCTCGACGACCGCCGGGTCGATCGGCATCGACGGGGCCAGCACCCGGTAGGCCACGTCGACGTTGGCGACGGCGAGGTCCTTCAGGAAGACGGCGGCGTACAGGAGCGCGTGGGGGATCACCCGCATACTCCGCGAGATGGCCGCCTCCCCCGAGTAGAAGCGACGGACCGCGTAGGCGACCGGCAGGCCGACGAGGAGACCGATGAGGAACTCCTCTCCGAGTCGCACGGGCGTCAGGTCGACGCCGCGGACGAACAGCCACAGCACAGCGAGCAGGACGCCCGTGACGGGCCAGCGTCGGGTCAATGGCCCACCTCCACCGCCGCCGCGGTGCCCGGATCGACGGCGTCGACGTAGCTGCCGGTGTCCAGGGCGGCGCGCGCGGCGGCCTCCGCGGCGCCAAACAGCGCCTCGAAGCCGATACCGAAGCCAACGATGGTCAGCCCCAGCACGGCGATGACGGCCACCTGCCCGGCGAGTTCGATCTCCCGGACCGTCGAGACCGGGGCCAAGTCGAACCGGCCGCCTGCTCCGGTGGCCGCGTCGTCGCCGCCGCCGTCGGCGACCGCCTGGTCGACGCCCGGTCCGCGGGGCGCCCACCGCTCCGGGAGCGCCGCCCGGACGAGGTCAGTCGGCGCGCCCCAGAAGACGGCGTTCCAGGCGCGGGTGAAGTACGCGATGGTGAACACGGCACCGACGAGCGCAAGCGCGAGAGCGAGCGCCGCGCCGGCAGCGTCGACCGCGAACGCCCGGGCCGCCGTGTCGAAGACGAGGAGTTTCCCGAAGAACCCCGACAGGGGCGGCACGCCGATCAGCGCGAGCGCGCCGACCAGGAACCCCGACGCGAGCACCGGCGACCGCGGCGCGATCCCGCCGAGGTCCCCGAAGCGCTCGGAGTCGAAGACGGTCTTGACCGTCCCCGAGGCGAGAAAGAGCAACGACTTCGCGAGGCCGTGGTTGAACGCGTAGACGACGGCGGCGGTGACGGCCAGCGCTCGAACGGACGGGACGGTCGCCCCGATCGCCAGCGGCAGGGCGATGAATCCGACCTGGCTGATGCTCGAATAGGCGAGGACGCCGTCGATGTCGTCGCGCGAGATGGCGCCGATCCCCCCGAACAGGATCGAGGCGGCGGCCATGACGAACAGCACTGGCCCGAAAAAGGCCAGGGGGGTGTCGCCGACGACCCCCGGGAGCGACACCGGGAGCGACGCGGCGGCGAAGACGGTGAAATACAGGCGGACGATCGCGTAGACGCCGACCTTCTTGACGACGCCGGCGAGCATCGCCGTCACGGGGGCGGGCGCGGCGCGGTAGGCGTCGGGCACCCAGAAGTGGAACGGCGCGAGACCGGCCTTCAGTGCGAACACCGCAAACAGCACTGCCGAGAGCCCGAGCACCGGGACGACCGCCACGCCGTAGGTGGTTGGATCGCCGAGCCGCCGGGCGATGTCTGCCATGTTCAGGGTGCCCGTGGTCGCGTACAGGCCGCCGATGGCGAGCAACATCACGGCGCTTCCCAGCAGGTTGAGCACGACGTACTGGAGGGTGGCGCGGGTGTGCTCGGCACCCGAGTAGAACACGACGAGGATGTAACTCGACATGAGCATCACTTCGAACCAGACGAAGAGGTTGAAGATGTCGCCCGTGAGGAACGATCCGGTGACGCCGACGACCATGAAGTGAAACAGCGGGTGGTACGACAGCCGCTGGCCGAAATCGTCGACGTAGAGGACCGAAAACACGACGGCAGCCAGCGAGACGATCGCCGACAGCCCCAGCATGAACGCCGAGAGGGAGTCGGCGACGAGCACGATTCCGAAGGGAGCGCGCCAGGCCGACACCTCGTAGACCAGCGTCCGCGCGGCCCCCAGCGGCGCCACGGCCGCGACGAGCGCCGCGACGGCGACAGCGTAACCCAGGCCGCCGAGGACGCTCAGAACCCGAACGAGGCGGCCGTTCGAGCGCGCGAGTAGCGTCAGGATCGCAGTCACCAGCGCGACGACGAGCGGCGCGATCACGACGTTCGGTGCCACTACCGTTCCCCTCCCGTGGTGCCGAGTTCGTACATGTCGATGGTTCCGTGTTCCTGGTAGACGCGGTAGGTCAACACCAGCGCGAGTGCGGTGGTGCCGAAGCCGATCACGATGGCCGTCAGCACGAGCGCCTGGACCAGCGGATCGGTGGGGTACGCCTCACCGACGTGGCCGCCGGTAATCGGCGCGGCGCCCTCGATGCCGCCCATCGTCACGAGGTAGATGTTGGCTGCCTGGCTGATGATCGAGACGCCCCACACCACCCGGACGACGTCCCGGCGCATGACGAGGTAGGTGCCGAGGGCGAACAGCGTTCCCAGCACCCCAGCGAGGACGAACTCCGTCATTCGCTCCCCACCTCCCCGACGATCGTCAGCAGCGAACCGACCACGGTGAAGTAGACGCCCAGGTCGAACACGAGGGCGCTGGCGACCTCCAGTTCGCCGTACAGCGGCAGGGCCTCGAGGAAGATCACCGCCTGCGTGAGGAACGGATGACCGAGCAGGATCGGCGCGATCCCGCCGGCGGTCGCGAGCGCGAGCCCCGCGGCGAACAGCCAGCGGTACCCCGAAACCAACCCGTGGTCCTCTTCGGGGCTGGCCGACAGCCCGAGGACGTCCTCCTGGAGGTACGCCAGGCCGAACATGACGTACACGAGGACGAACGCGGTCACCGTCAGGACCGCGCCGATGAAGCCGCCGCCGGGGAGATTGTGCCCCTGGAGCAGCAGCGAGATCGCCGTCACGAGAATAATCGGGACGACGATCCGGGTCACCGTCCGCGAGATGGGGGTCGTGCGGTGGTCGTAGGGGTGGTGGGGGCGGCCGCTCGCGGGACCGGGGTCGGCGGCGCCCTCCGCCTCGTGGGCGGCCTCGACGGGCTCGCCGCCGTCGGTGCGTTCGTGGCCGTCGACCGGGTCGCGCTCGTCGACCGGGCCGCCGTCGACGCCGTCGGTCACTGCATCTCACCCCGCGTTCGCATCCGCACCATGGTGAGGATCGCCAGCGCCGCCATCGCCACCACCGAAATCTCCCCGAGCGTGTCGAACGCCCGGAAGTCGACGAGGATGACGTTGACGACGTTGCCGCCGCCGCCCCAGTCGAGGATCACCGGCCCGTGCTCTGCGGGGAGTCCGGCGCGGACGCTGAGGAACTCCCGCAGCGCCTGGTCCGGGTTCGCGGCCGTCGAGACGAGGACGGTGACGAACACCGTCGCGCCGACGACCAGCGAGAGCAGGGCGTCCCGGCTGGCCCGCAGGCGGTCGATCTCCCCGTAGAAGGCGGGGAGCTGATCGAGCACCAGCAGAAAGATCACGAGCACCAGCGTCTCGACCACCAGTTGCGTGAGCGCGAGGTCGGGCGCGCTGGCGAGGATGTAGAAGATGGCGGCCATGAAGCCGAGGATCGACAGCGTCAGCACGCCGGCGACGTGGGAGGGTGCGCGGCTGACGGCGAACCCGCTGATCACGGCCACGAGGAGGACGAGGACGATCGCCAGTGACAGACCCACGCCCGAGAACGTGGGAAGCGCGACGCCGGCGGCGAGGTAGCCCCCGAGCGCGAGGACGCTGGTCGCCCCCATCGCCCAGGTCGCGTAGGTCCGCAGGTGCCCCGTCTGGACCCGCGGGGTCGCCCAGTCACCTAGCTCGGTGGCGCCCTCGACGGCCCCGTCGTACCACCAGTTCGCGCGCGCCGGGCCGCGGAGCGCGGCGTTGATGGCAGCGTGGAGGCGGTCGTAGAACGGAAAGAGACCGGCGCCGACCAGGATCGTGATCGCGCTCATCAGCACGTAGGGAGTGAGCGAGGTCGGCAGGTGGACCGCAAAGGAGTGGGCGTCGCCCGGGAGGACGCTCGCGTAGACGTCGCCGACGAGTGCTCCGATGAAGAGGTTGGGCACGGCGCTGATGGCGAGCACGAGCGCACCGAGGATCGCCGGCGGGACGAGCATTACGAGGGGCGGCCGGTGGACGTGGTCCAGCCCCTCCGGTTCGTCGCCGAAAAACAGCGAGGCGAACTTTATCGAGTACAGGAAGGTGAAGACGCTCCCGAGAACGGCGACGATCGGGAGGAGCCACGCGAGTCCGCCGCTGTGGGCGGCCACCTCGTAGGTCGCCTCGAACAGCAGTTCCTTCGAGTAGAAGCCGTTGAACGGCGGGACGCCGGCCATCGACAGCGACGCCACGGTTGCGATGACCGCGGTGATCGGCAGGTGGTTCCGGAGGCCGCTCAGCGCGTCGATCTTGCGGGTGCCGGCCTCGTGGGCGACGATGCCGGCCACCAGAAAGAGGGCCGCCTTGAACGAGGCGTGATTCAGAATGTGGAAGGCGCCGGCCTCCGCGCCGTACTCGTTTGCGAGGCCGAAGGCGGCGACGATCAGGCCGAGGTGGGAGGCCGTCGAATACGCGAGCAGTTCCTTTATGTCCGTCGCGCCGACCGCCAGCACTGCGGCGACGGTCATCGTCACCAGTCCCAGGACGGCAAAGAGCAGCGTCCACTCACCGAAGACGGGGGCGTTCTCGGCCAAAAACAGCGGTCGGAAGCGGCCGACGAGGTAGACGCCGGCCTTGACCATCGTCGCGGAGTGGAGGAACGCCGAGACGGGGGTCGGCGCCTCCATCGCGTTGGGGAGCCAGACGTGGAAGGGGACCTGCGCGGACTTCGTCGCCGCGCCAAGGCCCACCAGCAACAGTACGGGTACCAGCAGCCCGGTCTCGCGGAGACCGGCCCGAATTGCCTCGCTCTCGGCGAGCATGGCGGTGAGCGAGTAGGTCGGCTCGCCGAGGGCCTGCCCCGACATCCAGACGAGCAACAGGAAGCCGACGAGCATGAACAGACCGCCGGAGACGGTGATCAGCATCGACTTGCGGGCGGCGTACTGGGAGGCCACCTCGTCGGAGTAGTGACCGATGAGCACGAACGACGAGAGGGAGGTCAGCTCCCAGAACACGAACAGGGCGATCAGGTCGCCGGCGAGGGCCACGCCGAGCATCGACCCCATGAACGCCAGCAGCGCGGCGTAGTACTTCGGCTGAGCCGGTTCTCCGTGCATGTAGCCCCTGGAGTACGTGAGGATGAGGACGCCGACGCCGCTGGCGAGAAACGAGATGAGCAGCGCGAGACCGTCGACGTAGAAGGACAGCGACACGCCGAGAGAGGGGATCCACTCGTAGGCGACCACGCCGTGAGCGCCGTCGAGCCACAGCGAAGTGACGAGGCCGAGACAGGCGAGCGCAACCCCTGCGGCGACGTAGGCGGTCCGCTCACCGAGGATCCTGTAGATCAGTGGCGTCAGGGCCGCTGCGAGGAACGGTAGAAAGACGACGCCCAGGACCGCCTCGGAAGTCGGTTGCACGACCTACAGTGTGGATAGATTTGACTTAGGTGTTGCCAAACTCACTCTTGGCGACGGCTGCTCTGTCCCCATCTCGGTCGCCTCACGCGTCGGAGGTCGGCACTCCCGCCATTTCCTGCCGTCGACGTGCAGTTGAGGGCGCGCTCCGGGCACACGGAATTGAGATCCCTCGTCGTCACGCGAGGGTCCCGCGACCGCGACCTGCAAGTTGATGCGCGCGTCCCCTGCCGCGCGGGCCTGGTGAAGCCCCGTGGATCAGGCGGGCACGTGAGAGATGATCGCGACGTTCGCGCTTCGACGGTTCACAGCGTATTTGTGTGTCGCTGCCCCAGTAGGGACCAGGATGTCAGAGGGGGACGGGCCGAAGGAGGCCGCGGTGCACGATCCGGTGGAGTACGACGGCCCGACCGTCGACGTCCCCGCCGTCGACCCGCCGAGCGTCGACGTCCCCTCGCCGTCCTCGGAGGCCGTCTCCGAGTCGCCGATCGCGACCCTGTTCGTCCTCCACGTGATCGTCTGGAACGCCGTCCTGTTGCTCGCGAGCCTGGGGGTGTTGTTGATCGCCTTCGAGGGGAACTGGAACCTCGGAGGATCGCTCCTCGGCGCGGCCGCGATCCTGGCGCTGTACAGCGTCTACCGGTGGCCCGACGGCGTCGGCTGGCGGCCGTAACCGTCAGCCGGCCACAGGGAACGATCGGCCGAGACGTCCACGGTCGCCGGGCGATGCGTCCGCGGGCGGCCGCCCGATCGGGTGGGACAGACACGCACTCTGAGGGGGGCCGACGAACGCGTGAGTGTCCGTCCGGGTAACGCTTATTTACACGTGGTTTACTCGAAGTAAGCATGGCAGGTGAGGAGGAGGACGAGCAGGCGATCGAGGACATCCTCGACACCATCGGCGACGAGCGGGCGCGCGGGGTGCTCGCGTCGCTCGGCGAGGGGCCGAAGTCGGCAAAGGAGATCGGGGACCACCTCGATCTCTCCCTGCCGACGGTGTATCGCCGTCTCGAACTCCTGCAGGAACACGAACTCGTAAAGGCCGAGCAGGTCGTCGCCGACGACGGCACCCACTACCAGCGCTACGAGTGTAACTTCGACAGCACCGTGATCAGGCTCAGGGACGACGAGTACGACATCAGGATCTACCGGACCGACAGCCTCCCCGACCGCTTCTCGACGCTCTGGGACGAACTCGGTGGCGAATGAGCCGGGACCTGCACCGGCTCCACACCCGGACTCGGTCCCGTGGATCCGACGCCGCCGACCAAACCGATCCGGCTGACACCGCCGACACGTCCGGTCGATCCGGCGCGGAGGTGCGCCCGCGGTGACGTCGATAGCCTGGATCGCGCTCGGCGCGCTCCGGCTGGTGCTGTTCGCGTTGGCGCTGGGGCTGACGATCATCAGCTTTCAGGCGTACAGCCGGCGGCGCTCCGAACGCCTCCAGTACGCCTTCATCGGCTTCGCGTTCATCAGCATGGGCGTCGCGCTGTCGACGCTGACCACCCAGGTCGAGTCCTACACAGCCCTCTTTGGCATCGTGGAGACGGTCCCGTTCATCATCGGATTCAGTATGCTGTACCTCTCGCTGTTCCAGTAGGCGGTGCCTACCGGGGGTGAGCGGCCCGGACACGGATCGTCGGCCTCCCGACAGCCACCCCCCGTTCCGTGGTCTCGAGAGCGACGAAACAACTGCCTGAAATCCGTCGAAGTCGCTTGATTATCAGAGGACGAAATCGAGGCTGACATTTATTATAGGGCACTCCTACGTGGTTCGTATGAGTGGGACGAACTCATGGATGGTCTGGCGGTGCAGGGAAACTACGGGGTTTGGCTTGCGCGGGGTTAACCGATGATTATCGATCCGGCACGGATGACGAGTCCGAACGGTCCGACCCCGTCGCATCCGGTGGTGATGGACACGCTGACGGAGGCGACGGAAGCGGAGCTTGAACTGGTCGCGATGTTCGGGGCGACGTCTTTCGACGTGTTCCACGTCGGCGATACGTTCGAGGAACAGTTCGACGACGCCAGCGACCTCCGGGGACACCTCGCGTCGATGGCGGGCGAGTTACAGTCGGAGTTCTTCGAGCGGGACCTGTTCGAGGGACTGCTGCCGACGGACGATCGGGTCAAGGTCACGACCGTGGAGGGAGAGTCAGTCACGTACGTCGAGGTGTTCTGCGATCAGCGCGGCATGTTGCTCGCGGTCGACCCCGACGCGTCAGTGCCGCCCCTGGCGGAGGCAGCGAGCAAGCTTCTCGGCGGTAGCATCTGAGCCGTCCGGCCCGAACTCGGACAGCTGAAGCGTAGGATTTTAGCGACGTGGCCCTGAGCCGGTCACATGGACCAGTTGCGGCAGTCGCTCCTCGACGCCCCGATCATCGAAAAGGAGGGGTATCACTACTTCGTCCACCCGGTCAGCGACGGGGTCCCCATGCTCAAACCCGAACTCCTCCGGGAGATCATCGTCCGCATCATCCGCAAGGCCGAACTCGAGGACGTGGACAAGATCGTCACCCCGGCGGCGATGGGGATCCACATCTCCACGGGCGTGTCGTTGATGACGGACATCCCGCTCGTCGTCATCCGCAAGCGCGAGTACGGCCTGCCGGGCGAGGTCGCACTCGCCCAGCAGACCGGCTACTCCGAGAGCGAGATGTTCCTCAACGACGTCAACGAGGGCGACCGGGTGCTCGTCATCGACGACGTGCTCTCGACGGGCGGAACGATGGCCGCCATCCTCGACGCGCTGTCGCACATCGGCGCCGACATCGCCGACGTCGTGGCAGTGATCAAAAAGGAGGGGCCGAACGAACTCGACGACACCGACTACTCGGTGAAGACCCTGATCAACGTGACCGTCGAGGACGGCCAGGTCGTCGTAGTCGACGACACCGGCGACGGATAGGCCGCTCCGCCGGCTGCCCCCGGAAACCACGCGGTCGTCAACGGCGTTACATCCGGGTTGCGACGAGGATAACACGACCGCATAACGACGCTGAATTTACACGACTGCGCCGTGCCGCCGGGATCTCCCTGGGGGCACCGAAGGCTATTAGTGACGGTGGGGGATGATCGAAGCAATGTCAGACGGCACCACGGTCCGGCCGACGGGCCGGCGGCGCGTCCTCCGGGCGCTGGGAACTGGAGGGGTAGCGGCCCTCGCCGGATGTGCGGGGCTCCGCGACGGCGACGCGGGCGACGGCGGAGGGACCGCCGGGACGCCCGAGGATGGGACCGCCGACGGCACCGTCGGCGCCGGCGACGTGACCGGCGCGTACGTCGAGGCCCTCCCCGCGGACGCCAATTCGCTGAACGTCCTCTATCAGGACGACGCCAACTCGGAAAAGTTCGTCAGCGCGGCGCTTGACGCCGCCTACACCTTCAGCGACGTCGGCGAGGTCGTCCCGCTGTGGATCGAATCGATCGCCGAAACCGACGCCACCGTCTGGGAGTTTCGCCTCCGAGACAACCTCCGATGGAGCGATCCCTACGGGGCGCTGACCGCCGAGGACTGGGTGTACACGATCCGGAACCTCTACCAGGGCGAGGAGAACTGGGCGGGCGTCGTCCAGTACCCCAACTGGCCCGCGGCGGTGACCGTCGAGAAGACCGGCAAGCGCACCTTCCAGGTGACCCTCCCCGGGCCACGGCCGGGCTTTCGGGCGAGCCGGGCCATGTGGGGTGCCCGCTGTCTCCCCCGGGGGCTGATCGAGCCGTACGTCGAGGACCGCGACCTGGAGGGGCTCAGGACAGACGAGGAACTCAACGAGCTATCGTACACCGGTAACCTCGGCCCCTACGACGTCGAGCGGTGGGACCGCGGGTCGCAGTTCGTCGCGACCCGGGCCGACGACTACTACCTCCGGGAGGTCGCCGGCGAGGCGCCCTTCGACGAGACGTTCGCCGACGCGCCGTACTTCGAGGAGTACCGCCTCCGGATCGTCCCGGAGGAGAGCACCCGCCTGGGGGCCCTGAGTTCCGGGGATCTGACGGCCTACGACGACGTGCCGCCGGACAAGGTGGCACAGTACCGCGGGATGGACCACCTGAAGTTCCGGTTCCCGCCGAGCCCGTTCTGCGAGAGCCTCTACTACAACCAGCGGGCGAACGGGTGGGAACTGCTCCGGGACCGGCGGGTCAGGCAGGCGCTGTCGACCGCGATCGACAAGTCGGCCGTCGCCGAGGACATCTACCGCGGGTTTGCGACGGCCGCAAACACCTTCCAGCCGGAGTGGTCGCCGTGGCTGCCCGCCGATCGGATCGTCGAACACGGCGTGGGCGAGAGCCACTCCTACGAGGCCGCACGCTCGCTGCTCGGGGAGGCCATCGAGACCACCGGCTACCGGTACGACGGCGACAGGCTCGTCGCCCCCGACGGCGAGGGCGTCACGCTGCGGTGTGTCTACCGGGCCGGCTCGGAGCAACGCCGCCTCGTGGCGGAGTTCGTCGCACAGGAACTCAGCGAGGTCGGCATCGAGGTCGAGGCCGAAAGCGGCGGCCCGCTCGACAGCCTCCAGCAGCGCTATCTGCTGAACGGCGACGGCGAGAGCCAGCCGGCGTTCAACGGCGGCCCGCGCGACGCGGCGACGAGCCGGGACCCCTGGGATCTGCTGTACGGGGTCCCGCTCAACGCCTACCCGATCAACCCCGCGACGTCGGCGGGGTACTGGACCGAGCGGGGCGGGTTCAACTTCTTCGGCTACGTCCCCGAGGCGCCGCTCCGGGAGTGGTACGCGACGGCGCGGTCGACGACCGACGAGGCGGCCCGGAAGGAGGCCATCGCGAAGATTTTCGTCGCGCTGAGCGAGGAGCAGCCCGCGAACTTCATGACCTTCGACCGCTTCAGAACCGCGTACCTGCAGGAGTACGTCGGGATGCCCGCCGAGGGGGAGTACGGCTACCTCGACGGCTGGGACGAAGTGACCTGGCGGCTCGACGGGGAGTGACCGGGCAAGTCGACGACGCGGGACGAGGAACGAACATCGATGAACCGGGGTGATAGAACCGAACGATGGCGAACGGGGGCGAGGGGGCCGGACGATGATGGGCGAGGAGGCCGGACGATGATGGGCGAGGAGGCCGGACGATGACGGGTGAGGAGGCCGGACGATGAAACGGTACGTGCTCGCCCGCCTGGCGTGGACGCTCGTGGCGACGTGGCTCGTCCTCACGCTGACCTTCGGCCTGCTGGTCGCGGCGCCCGACCCGGGGGCGTCGGCGTACGTCGCAGGGCAGGTCCAGGAGGGGGCCGACTACGAGGAGGCCCGCGAGAGCTACGAGCGCGCCCGCGGTCGCGACGCCCCCGTGCTGGAGCGATACCGGAACTACCTGGTCGGGGTCGCGACGCTGGACTGGGGGTGGTCCGAATCGCGGTCCCAGCCGGTGATCGAGGCGATCGCCACGGCCTGGCCGTACTCGGTGATGTACGCCGCACCCGCCCTGCTCGTCTCGACGGTCCTCGGGGTCGCGATCGGCCTGTACTCGGCGACCCACCGCAACAGCGTCGAGGATTACGCCGCCTCCTCGCTTGCCTTCTTCGGCGCGTCGATCCCCGACTTCTGGTTCGCCATCGTCCTGTTGCTCGTCTTCGGCGTCAGCCTCGACTGGATCCCGCTTTACTTCCGCACGGACGTGTCCTGGGTCTCGTGGACGAACGTCCGACAGCTCGCAGCCCCGACGCTGGTGGTGGCGCTGTCAGCGACGGCCGGCGAGGTTCGATACGCGCGGGCGGCGGCGCTCGAATACGTCAACGCCGAGTTCATCAAGGCCGCAAAGGCCAAGGGCGTCCCGCCGGGCCGACGCATGGTCCGCCACGTCCTCCGGCCGGCGCTGGTGCCGCTGTCGACGATCCTGATCGCCGACCTGCTCGGCGTCGTGCTCGTCTCCTCTTACCTCGTCGAGGTCGTCTTCGGCATCCCCGGATTGGGCCTGCTCAGCTACCGGGCGATCGTCCAGGGCGACGTGCCGCTGGTGCTGGCGACGGTGTTGCTCCCGACGTTCGTCGCGCTGCTGGGGAACCTCTTGCAGGACGTGGCGTACGCAGCGCTCGACCCGCGGATCGACTACGGGGGGCGGGAGGGACGATGACGGGGGAGCCCGACGGGACGGGCGACGAGGCGGAGCCGGACCGCATCGGGGCGATCGACTGGGAGACCGTCGACGCCGACGACGGGGGTGTCCCCCGGCGGCCCGCGGCCGTCCTGGCCGCAGTCCTCGGGATCGCCGCGGCCGTCGGCTACGAGGCGTTCCGGTCGGGGGGCGGACCGACGGTCGCCTGGCCGGTCGCCTACCGCGTCACGCCACTGGACGGGCTCTTCGTGGCGACGCTCGTCGTCGGAGTCGCCTACGGCGCCTACCCGCTGTACGCCAACCCGCGGCTAGCGCGGCGGTACTGGGCGCGGTTCCGCGAGCACCGCGTCGCGGTCTGGAGCCTGTGGGTGCTGGCCGGGGTCTGTGCGGTCGGCGTCCTCGGGCCGCTGGTCGTCGCGAAGCCGACCGTCGAGGTGGCCGTGGGCTACCAGCCGCCGGCGTTCTGGTCGGTGCCGTCGGCGGTTCCCGGCTCCTGCGTCGGGCCGGTGGTCGACGGGGCCTGCCGGGGGACCTGGCAGTACCCCCTGGGGACGACCGGCGACGGGCGGGGAATCCTCGCCAGCGTGGTCTACGGCACGCGGGTGTCGCTCCAGGTGGGGCTGATCACGGCCACCATCGTCGTCCTGGTCGGGACGACCGTGGGCACCGTTGCGGCTGCCGCCGGGGGACGCGTCGACGAGGCGCTGATGCGGTACGTCGACGTCCAGATGACCTTCCCCGCGTTTTTCCTCTACCTGTTCGTCCTCTACCTGTTCGGGGGGTCGCTCGTGCTGTTGATCCTCGTCTTCGGCTTCACGTCCTGGGGGGGCACCGCCCGCCTGGTGCGCTCGGAGACGCTCCAGCGCCGCGAGGAGGGGTACGTCCGGGCGGCCCGGGCGGCCGGCGCGAGCACCGGCTGGCTCCTCCGGCGACATCTGGTCCCGAACGTCTCGGGCACCGTCATCACCAACGCCACCCTGCTCGTGCCGGGGCTGATCCTGCTGGAGGCCTCCTTCGCGTTCCTCGGGCTTGGCGACCCGGGCGTCACCTCGTGGGGCGAGGTCATCGCCGCCGGCCGCGGCGACCTGGCCACCGCGTGGTGGATCTCGACGATCCCCGGGGTGGCGCTGTTCGCGACCGTCCTCGCCCTGAACTTCGTCGGCGACGCGCTCCGGGACGCGCTCGACCCGCGGGTCGCGTCGGGCGCTCGGGGGAGGGCTGGCGACCGGGGGAGTTCGGACACAGCAGAGCGGGCAGACGGGAGTGAGACGAGATGACGGCGCCGCTGTTGTCGGTGCGGGACCTCCGGGTTCGCTTCGACGTGGACGGGGGCGTCGTCGAGGCCGTCGACGGGGTGAGCTTCGACGTCGAGCGCGGGGCCACCGTCTGCGTCGTCGGGGAGTCGGGCGCGGGCAAGACGGCCACTGCCGAGTCGATCACGCGACTGCTCCCGGAGCCACCCGCGCGCCTCGACGGGGAGGTCCTCGTCGACGGCGAAGACACGCTCTCGATGGCAGAGCGGGAGCTACGGCGGGTGCGCGGCGGCACGGTCGCCCACGTCTTCCAGGACCCCGGCGCGTCGCTGAACCCGGTGTACTCGGTCGGCTGGCAGCTCCGCGAGGCGATCGACCTCCACTGCGACCCCGGAGTCGCCGCCCGGGACCGCGCGATCGAACTGCTCGACCGTGTCGGCGTCCCCAACGCGCCGGTACGGATCGACGACTACCCCCACGAGTTCTCGGGGGGCCAGCAGGGGCGGATCGCGCTGGCGATGGCGCTCGCGGGGGAGCCGGACCTGCTGGTCGCGGACGAACCGACCGGGGCCCTCGACGCGCCGACCCGGCTGTCGATCCTCCGGCTGCTGTCGAACCTCCAGGCGGAGTTCGGGCTGGGAATCCTGTTCGTGACCCACGACCTCGGGGTCGTCGCCGAGATCGGGGACCGGGTGGTCGTCCTCCACGAGGGGGAGGTAGTAGAACGTGGAACCGTCCACGAGGTGTTCGAGTCGCCGACCCACCCCTACACCCGGTCGCTGCTCGACAGCCACCCGGGCCGGGAGCGACGGTGGACCGACGAGGACGGGACGCCCTCCGACGGGGAGGAGAGGTCCGGAGACAGCGGGTCCGACGACGAGGAGGGGGACCGATGAGCGAGCCGCCGCTGCTGTCGGTGCGGGACCTGACGAAGCACTACCCCGTCACGGAGGGGCTACTCCGGCGCGAAACCGGGCGGGTCCGGGCGGTCGACGGCGTCAGCTTCGACCTGCGGGCCGGGGAGACCCTGGGGCTGGTCGGCGAGTCGGGCTGTGGCAAGTCCACCCTCGCGTCGACGCTGCTGCACCTGGAGGAGCCGACCGACGGCCGGGTGCTATTCGACGGCCGCGAGGTCGGCGCGCTCTCGGGGGCCGAGCGAAAGCGCTTCCGCCGCGAGACCGGGGCGGTGTTCCAGGATCCCGGCACCTCGCTCGATCCACGGATGACAGCCGGCGAGTCGATCGGCGAACCGCTCCGGATCCACGGCGTAGCCGACCGCGAGCGACGACGGACCGTCGCGCGGGAGCTCTGTGAACGGGTCGGCCTGGCGGCGGCGACGCTCGACCGGTATCCGAACGAACTCTCCGGCGGGCAAAAACAGCGGGTCGCCATCGCACGCGCGCTGGTGACGAATCCCCGGTTGCTCGTCGCCGACGAACCGACCGCGGCGCTCGATACGGGCGTGGGGGCCGAGATCCTCTCGCTGCTGGCGTCGCTGGCCGCCGAAACCGGGCTGGCGACGCTGCTGGTCAGCCACGACCTCTCGGTCGTGCGGGAGGCCTGCGATCGGGTCGCGGTGATGTATCTGGGCCGGATCGTCGAACTCGCGCCGACCGGGGCGCTGTTCGCGGAGCCGGAACACCCGTACACCCGTGCGTTGCTGGCGGCGACGCCCGCGCCCGATCCGCGACGCCGGGGCGAGGGGGAGGCGCTCGGGGGCGCGGTACCGGACCCGGCCGACCCACCCGCCGGCTGCCGGTTCCACACTCGCTGTCCCGAGGTCGTCCCGCCCGAGGGCGTCGACCTCGACCCGGAGGTGTGGCAGGCAGTGATGGCCCTCCGGGTTCGCCTCGACGGCGACGGGGTCGACCCGACCGCGATCCGGCGTCTCGTCGCCGCGGGAGGGGACGCCCCGTCGGCGGCCGCGGTCGACGACGCGGCGGTCGCCGCCGCTGTCCGCGACGAGTTCGGCCTCCCGGGGCAGCTCGGCGACCCGGCGGCCGAGGCGGCGGTCGCCCGGGCCATCGACGCGCTGCTCGCCGGCGACGAGGGGGCGGCCGCCGAGCGCCTGGCCGAGGCGTTCGAGACGCCCTGTGTCGCCGACGACCCCGACCGCCGGGCGACGGCGCCGGGACGGTCGGTCGCCTGTCACCGGTACGATCCCGACGTCCGAAACGAGGGTGACGGCCAGTGAGGTGGCGGACCCCCCCGCGATCGGTTACGCCGGCTGGATCGTAAAGGAGGGCTCGGCGATCCGTTCGCTGCGGCACTCGGGACACCGCGAGGGGTCGTTGACCGGGTCGTCGAAGCCGTCGAAGCCACAGTCCCGACATTCGGGCGGGGCGACGAGGAACTGCTCGTCGCTCCCGTCGAGCGACCGGGCGACGTGCCGAAGGTGGCCGTACACCGCCGACCGGGGAACCCCCTCTCCGCGGGAGAGGTCGCTCGCGGTCGCCGGTTCCGCGCGGAGGGCCGCGGCGAGCCGTTCCCGGATGGTTTCGTCGTCCATGGGCGCGCTTGGATTCGGGGGCTGAAATGGCTTTGCCGACGCGGGTCGACCGCTCGGGGCAGGCGTGACCGACCATCCGCGCTGGTGGCGACGGACCTGTCACCGATCGGGAAGTCAAAACGAATTTGGTCCGGCCGGCGAGTGTGGAGGGTATGAAGGCTGTAGTCCTTGCCGGCGGGTACGCGACGCGACTCTGGCCGATCACGAGAAACCGGCCGAAGATGTTTCTCCCGCTGGGGGACGGAACGGTCATCGACACCGTCTTCGCGGATCTGGAGGCCGACGACCGGATCGACGAGGTGTTCGTCTCGACGAACGAGTACTTCGCGGACGACTTCCGGGCGTATCTGGCGGACAGCGAGTTCGACAAACCGACGCTCTCGGTCGAGGAGACCGTCGCCGAGGACGAGAAGTTCGGCGTCCTGGGCGCGATGGCCCAGCTCGTCGAGCGCGAGAACGTCGACGACGACCTGCTGATCGTCGCCGGCGACAACCTCATCAGCTTCGGGCTCTCGGAGTTCGTCGACTTCTTCGAGGAGAAGGGGGCGCCGTCGCTGGTCGCCTACGACGTCGGCTCCCGCGAGCGGGCCAGATCGTACGGCCTCGTCGACCTGGACGGCGAGCGGGTCGTCGACTTCCAGGAGAAGCCCGACGACCCGAAGAGCACTCTCGTCTCGATCGCCTGCTACACCTACCCCGCGGAGACGCTGCCGCTGTTCGAGGAGTACCTCGCCGGCGACAACAACCCCGACGAACCGGGCTGGTTCGTCCAGTGGCTTCAGGAGCGCGGCGACGTGTTCGCGTACACCTTCGACGGCGACTGGTTCGACATCGGCACCCCCGAGGCGTACCTGGACGCGGTCGCCTGGCACCTCGACGGGGAGAACCACGTCGCCGCCGACGTCGACCTCGACGGCGTCGACCTCGGCGAGAACGTCCACGTCATGTCGGGCGCCGAGGTTTCGGACTCGTCGCTCGACCGAACGGTGGTCTTCGAGGACGCCACGATCGAGGACTGTGACCTCCGGCGCTCGATCGTCGACGAGGAGGCCGACCTCGCGAACCTGGACCTCTCGGGGGCGCTGGTCGGCGCCCACTCGCGGCTCCACGACGAGGGCTGAATCGGGATCGACGGTCCAAAAACGGGACCGGAATCAGCCGAGCCAGGCGTCGGTGACGCGGATCCGTCCCCGGCCGCCCTCCCAGACGACGTCGTACTCCAGTTCGATGGGCCGCTCCATGTGCGGGCCGTCCGTGACGAGCGTCTCGAACTCGCCGCCCTCCCCGAGGAGGTGGACGCCGTAGCGGTCGTTGAGGTCCCGAAGTTCGGCGACGGCGTCGGCGTCGAGCCGGCGGCCGAGCCACGACTCGTCGAGGCCGGCCGCAGCCACCTGGACGATCGTGATCTCGAAGCCGGCGTCGAGCATCTCGCCGACGAGTTCCTCGGGGTCGCGCTTCCACAGCGGCGCGAACAGGTCGATCCCGAGCCGGTCACACATCGCCTCGATCCGGTCGGTCTGGAACTCGCTCTCGACGGCGCCGGCGGTGACGCCGACCAGATCGAGTTCGCCCTGGAGGTCCCGGAGGGCACGTTCGAGCGGTTCGAGTTCCGCGTCGCCCTGGGCCCCCGAGTCCGTCGCGGCCGCCGCGCCCAGGTCGCCGGCCTCGACCTCCACGAGCGGGATGCCGACGCTCTCGGCCGCAAGCGTCGCCAGCCCCGTCTCGGGGACGTGGTACATGTACGACTCCTCGTCGGGGTGGACCGTCAGCAGCCGCGAGACGTTCAGCCCGGTTTCGAGCGCGCGGTAGAGCGCCCACGAGGAGTCCTTCCCGCCCGAGAAGAGGCTCACCCAGTCGTCGGTCATGGCAGGTGGTACTCGGGCGCGGCCTTACCCTCGTCGGTCCATCCCGGCCGTCCACCTCCACGAGTTCCTCGGGCTGGAACGGCGGGCACGCGGATCTGGGTATCGCTACTCCTCACGATAGTGGTTCGACCGCGCCTGCGGCGCAAAAAGTTACCGGCGGTCAGGGCGGAACGGGAAACGGGGTCGGCAGTCAGTGCGCGGCCGGGCTTACATGTAGCCCAGGTCGCGGAGGCGCTCCATGAGGTCCTCCTTGTCCTGGGCGCGGCCGGCGCGTTCGGTCGTGTTCTCGATGTCCTGGAGCCAGGCCGGGTCCTCGTCGGACTTCTCGGTCGAGACCTCGCTGCCGAGCGAGCGGAAGCCGGCGAAGTACTTCGGCGAGACGGGGATGTCGTCCATCGTGATGCCCTCGGGCAGGTCCGTGTCGCTCTGGGGGACGTGGCCCTCGGGGTAGCCCTCGACGGTGTCCGGGACGACGAAGTTCCAGAAGGCGTCCCAGACCGACCGCTCGTGGAACTGCAGGATGGGCTGGATGCGGTCGTGGGGCGGGTAGATGTCCGGGTCGTGGCGCGGCGAGAAGAACGTCTCGTCGGCGCGGGCCTCCTGCTCGTCCCAGCGGACGCCGGAGATGACGCCGTCGACGTCGTGCTCCTCCAGGGCGTTGTTCAGCGCCACCGTCTTCAGCAGGTGGTTGCCGACGTAGGTGTCGAGCAGGAACGGGAAGGTGTCCTCCTCGTATTCGAGGATGTTCCGGATGTGGTGCTGGTTGTGCTCGGAGAGGTCCTCGACCGGGACGTCGTCGCCGGGTTCGAGGCCGTTCTCGTCGACGTAGTCGCCGACGTCCTCGTTGCGGGCCCAGATGACGTCGAGGTCCCACTCGTCGGCCCAGTGGTGGACGAAGTCGATGAGTTCGTCGAAGTGCTGGAAGTGGTCGATGAACACGACCGGGGGGACTTCGAGGTCGTATCGGTCGGCGACCTCCTTCACGAAGTACAGCGTCAGGGTGGAGTCCTTGCCGCCGGTCCACATCACGACCGGGTTCTCGTAGGCCTCCAGACCCTCCTTGGTGACCTGGATCGCCTTCTCGATCTTGTCGTTGAGCGTCGGGTAGTCCTCGGGCGTCTCGCCCTCGCCGTCGCTGTAGTCGACGTCGAGGTAGTCGGGGAACGATGACATCGTGTAATGAGATATAATTACGGCGGAATAAGTGTTTTTTGACTCGTGACGCCACGAGCCACGGTACCACGGATCGCAGCGCCGAGCGTCGGGGAAGCCGACGACGGCTCAGAGCGTGAGGTAGTTCTGGAACAGGCGGCTCTCCGGGACCTCCAGGTCGAACAGGCGGACGGCGTTGCCGCCGAGAATCATGTTGAGTTCGTCCTGCGGGAGGTCGGTGTCGAGGGCGAACTTCAGGAGCTGGCGCTGGTTCGACCCCCAGTAGTCGACCTGGTGGGCGGGCAGGCCGCGGCTCTGGATCTGGTCCCACCACATCGGCGGG
>Ga0207733_100372_pt1 | contig 31498 bp, 36 predicted proteins | sample A23P3SouthBayCA_FD_187735 | JGI IMG/M metagenome (GOLD analysis project Ga0207733, IMG submission 187735) | Aerobic enrichment media microbial communities from Eden Landing Ponds, California, USA - A23 P3 (SPAdes) | ecosystem: Environmental > Aquatic > Marine > Unclassified | place: Emeryville... | reverse complement strand
GCCGTGTTGATCAGGACCCCCGCGGCGATCGCCGCCACGAGCACCATCGCGATGAACACGATGAGCGTCCCGATTCCGACCTGGCCTCGGTCGTCGTCTGTGTTGCGTTGGTTCGCTTCCATAGTGTACCTCGCCTGGGCAGGGATCTGCCACAGACTTACGTCGAAGATTTCAGTCACACCTCTTAAGGATAACCCGCAAATTATCGGCGGTGAAAACGGTCAATCATCGGTTCACACCCGTGATTCAACTGGTGATAACAATTGGTATCGACAGTGATATCGCAAGACGGCAGGCAGCCCGTTTCGGGCCGAGGTTACTCGTAGGTGACCAGGCTGTACATCACGAAGATGAAGCCAAAGGTCGTCAGTCCGCTATTGACGAGCAACAGCGACCGGACGCCCTCGAAGTTGGTCAGGAACGCACTGATCATCGTCGCCGCCGCACCGGCGACCGCCAGCGAGAAGCCCAGCGAGAGGTGCATCATCGCGCGGCGGGACGTCTGGACGTAGGCCCGAACGGCCATGCCGACCATCACGAGCCCCGCGACGACGAACACGAGCGTCGATACCGCGTAGAGCCCTTCGACGATTCCGGGAGACACTATGACGGTCCTTCCGAACAGCGGCTATTAAATCCACCTTCGAAAATATCTCTCGTGATAATCTACGGACGAGGCAGTGAAACGGGCGATGCAGTGAATTACAATCTCCCGCACGCGCGGGAGTGAAGATATTGGTCTCGTCACATCACCTCGTCCCCCTCCCCCGGCCTCAGGGAACGGCCACTTCGAGCCTGGTCAGCTCTCGGAGAGCGTCCGCCAGGCCTCGTCGAGGGTGTTGGTGACCTCCGAGCGCTCCTCGACGGTGACGGAAAGCGACTCCTCGAACTGGACGCGGACCTCCTCGACGTTGCGCCGGTAGACCTTGATCCGGCGGCGGTCGTCCGAGAGGATGTTGTCGTGGAGTTCGAGGAGGTCGTGTTCGGTCAGTTCGTCGATGCGACGGTAACACGTCGCGATCGGAATCCCCAGCTCGTCGCTCAGCTCCTGGGCCGACCGCGGCTCGTCCGTGGCGTCGAGGATCGCCGCGCTGTATTTGTTCCCCAGGGTCTGCAGCAGATCCGCACTTGCCATCGGTAGTATCAGATCATGAAGTACGGACTTATTAAAGCTATCGTGCATTGAAACAGCGTGAAAAGACCCGATAATTGGATTCAACGCGGTATACTCAGTATCGATAACTGGTAGCGGCCGCGAGACGGGCTGAGGCTGCGGTGTGAGGGGACCGGACAAGAATGGACGGGATCACGGTGACGGGCGGCCTCAGATGGGCGAGTCCTGCTCGCTCATCATCGAGAACGCGCTGGCGTTCTTGTGGACGGTGATGCCGCCCTCGGCGATCTCCATGGGGAAGATGTCGGTGTCGATGTTCTGCTTTCGCATCTTCGCCACCCAGACGTAGCGGTTGACGCCGGAGTCGGTCGGCGTCTGTAGGAGGTAGATGTTCCCGTCGGTCAGGAAGTTCTCGAGGCCGATGTCCGTCTCGGGGAAGACCGTGCCCTGCTCGTTGATCAGGAGGGTCGTCAGGCCGTTGTCCCGGAGGATGTCGGTGAACTTCAGGAGGTAGGTGCGCTTCTCGCGTTCGTCCTCGAAGAACAACTGGAACATCGTCAGCGAGTCGAGCACGAGGCGCTCGTAGTCCGCGTCGTCGATGTCGTCGAGCAGGATCTCGAGCGAGGAACTGAAGTCGTTCTCCCGGAGGAGGACCTGCTTGTCGTAGACCTTGATGTGGCCCTCCTCGACGTACTCGGCCCACCGCTCGAAGCCGATGGACTCGGCGGCCTGGCGCAGGTCCGCCTCGTTCTCCTCGAAGGTGAGGTAAATGCCGTCCTCGTCGAACTGGTCGACCCCGTTGTAGACGTACTGGAGGCCGAAGAGGCTCTTGCCGGCCCCGGGGTTCCCGCTGACGAGCGTCGTCGAGTTGCGCACGATGCCGCCGTTGAGGATGTCGTCGAGACCGTCGATACCGGTTTTCGTTAACTCGATCATAAATCTCCGGAGCGGGTTTAAGTAGGCTATCCTGCGTCGTGGGAGTACAAAAGGTTTGTTCCTCTATCGGTGTCCCGGGTGGCTGTCGGGGATGCCGTCCGAACGCAACGGCCGGCCGAACCCGGTCAGGAGTGGACTTCGCTGGGGTCGACCCAGATCACGAACTGGCCCTCCTCGCGCTTGACGACACCGCGGATGGCGTCGTCGCCCTCGGCCGGCGACGTGTCGACGTCGGCCTCGTCGACGGTGACGACGTGGAAGACCTCGTCGACCAGCCAGCCCGCGGCCCCCTGGTCGGAAACGATGCCGGGATCGAAGACGATGATGCGGCGTTCGGCCCCCTCTTCGTCGATGTCGAAGACGACCTTCGGATCGACGATTGAGGTCGTCCGCCCGCGCAGGTCCATGACCCCCCGGACGTGTGGCGGCGAGTTCGGCACCGAGGTGAGGTCGCCGACGTCGACGATCTCGGTGACGTAGTCGATGCTCACGCAGTACGTCTCCTCGCCCAGTCCGAATTCGAGTACTTGGTCGTTCGTGGCCGACATGTGTGTCCTCCGGGACGTGGCTGTGCCACCCGTCCGCGTACGTCGATCCAAGCGCGGTCGAACCCATAAAGTTGCCCTCCCTGCTATCAGAATTGAGTACCGCGGCGGAGCGTTTATTGCGAGTCTGTCCCGACGAAGAGACGACAATGGAGCCACGCGCGGACGGGTCGGGACGGCGTCTGTGCACGCGCGGGGGCGGTGACCCGTGAGCGGCCCGCGAGCGGTCGTCGCCGACGACTCCCACTTCATGCGGAGCGTCATCTCGAACATCCTCGAGGAGGGCGGTATCGAGGTCGTCGGCCAGGCGAGAAACGGGGCCGAGGCCGTCGACCTCGTCGCAGACGAGGCACCCGACGTGGTGACGATGGACGTCGAGATGCCGGAGCTCGACGGCATTGAGGCCACCGAACGAATCATGGCCGAGTGCCCGACGCCCGTACTCATGTTGTCCGCGCACACGGACGAGAACGCGGACGTGACCTTCGAGGCGCTCGACAAGGGCGCCGTCGACTTCGTCACGAAGCCGGGCGGGGAGGTCTCGATGGAACTGTCCCGCCTGGAGGACCACCTCGTCGAGATGGTCCGGTCGGTCGCCGGGTCGAGCGGCGTCGAGCGAGCGGAGCGCCCGGATGCGGCCACGCCGGAGACGCCGTCCGGGCCCAGCGCGACGACGAGCGAGGATCGGACGGTCGTCATCGGCTCCTCGACGGGCGGTCCCAAGATGGTCGAGCGGGTCCTCTCGGAGCTCCCGGTGGCCGCCGACTTCCGGATCCTGATCGTCCAGCACATGCCCGACGGCTTCACCGAGCGGTTCGCGGCGCGCATCGACGATCGGAGCGACTACGACGTGCGCGAGGCCTGCGACGAGGAGTGGATCGAGGGCGGTGAGGCCCGCGTCGCACCGGGCGACAGCCACATGCTGGTCTCGGACTACCGCGCCGGGCGCCTGCACGTGACCCTGACCGACGATCCGCCGGTCAACAGCGTCCGCCCGGCCGTGGACATGACCATGGGGAGTGCCGCCGAGGTGATCGACGATCCGATCACGGGCGTGGTGCTCACCGGTATGGGCAAGGACGGTGCGGCCGGCATCTCGTCGATCAAGAGCGTCGGCGGCCGGACCATCGCACAGGACGAGGCGACGTCGGCGGTCTTCGGGATGCCCAAGCGCGCCATCGAGACCGGCCACGTCGACGAGGTCCTGCCGATCGACGACGTGGCCGCGGGGATCCTCGCCCCGAGTACAGAGGTGACCGAACCATGAACGACCAGTACCTGGACGCGTTCGTCCGCGAGAGCGAGGAGGAGATCACGAAGCTGAACAATTCGCTGCTGGCCCTGGAGACCGATCCGGGGGACGAGGCGGCCATGGACCAGATCTTCCGGACGGCCCACACCCTCAAGGGCAACTTCGGGGCGATGGGGTTCGAGGACGCCTCCGACCTGGCCCACGCGATCGAGGACCTCTTGGACGAGATGCGCCAGGGCGGGATGGCCGTCACGCCCGAGGTGATGGACCTGATCTTCGCCGGCGTCGACCAGATCGAGGCCATCGTCCACGAGATCGAGGAGCACGGCGAGGCGACCGTCGACACGGACGAGACCGTCGCCGAGTTGCGGGCAGTCCTCGAGGAGGGCGTCGAGAGCGCCGACGGCGCGCCGACTGCAACCGACGGGCAGGGCGACGTCGCGGCCGGGGGCGGAGGGACCAGTGCGGCCGCCGTGGCCGACCTGGACCTCGACCCGGACGACGTCGGGGGGACGCTCGTGCAAGCCGAGATCGACGTCGGCGACTCGGACATGGCCGGCGTCGACGCGATGCTCGCGATGGAGGCCGTCGAGGAGGTCTTCGACGTCGTGGCGACCGACCCGCAACGCGAGGCGATCGAGGATGGCGACTACGAGGAGACCTTCTCGCTGTTCCTCGACGCCGAGGACCTCGGACGGGTCGACGCCGAACTCGACTCGGTGGGCAAGATCGCGACCGCGGACGTGACGGACGTCTCGGACGCCCTCGGGTCCGACGCGGCGGCCGGCAGCGACCCGGGCGAGGCCGACGACCACGCCGTCGACGAGATCAAGTCGGTCAGGGTCGACGTCGACCAGCTCGACGACCTCCACGGCCTCGTCGAGCAGCTCGTGACGAGTCGGATCAAACTCCGCCGGTCCGTCGAGCAGGCGGACTTGGACGCCGCCGGCGAGACGCTCTCGGAACTCGACAAGATCACCGCGAACCTCCAGAACACGGTCATGGACATGCGGCTGATCCCGCTGAAGAAGGTCGTCGGGAAGTTCCCGCGGATGGTCCGGGACCTCGCCCGCGAACTCGACAAGGAGGTCGCCTTCGAGATCGAGGGCGAGGACATCGAACTCGACCGGACGATCCTCACGGAGATCAGCGACCCGCTGATGCACATCATCCGCAATTCGCTGGACCACGGGATCGAGGCCCCCGACGAGCGCGAGGCAGCCGGCAAGCCACGGCAGGGGACCGTGACGCTGCGAGCGTCCCGCGAGCGTGACCACGTCATCATCGAGGTGGAAGACGACGGCGCCGGCCTGGACGTCGAGCACATCCAACAACAGGCCGAGGAGCAGGGCGTCCGGTCGGCAGACGAACTCGAGGCGATGGACGACTCGGCCATCTACGACCTGATCTTCCACCCGGGCTTCTCGACGGCGACGGAGGTCACCGACGTCTCCGGCCGCGGCGTCGGGATGGACGTCGTCCACGACACCGTCACGCAACTCGACGGATCTGTCAGCGTCGACTCGACGCCAGGCGAGGGGACGACCGTCAGTCTCCGCCTGCCGGTGACGATGGCCATCGTCAAGGTCCTGTTCGTCCAGGTCGGCGGCGAGGAGTACGGCGTCCCGATCAAGAACGTCGACGAGATCACGCGGACGACGGACGTCAAGACGATCAACGGCCGCGAGGTCATCAAGCACAACGACGAGATCTACCCCGTCGTCGAACTCGCCGAGACCTTCGACGTACCCGGCGAGACCACGTCCAACGGTGACGGCATGCTGGTGCGCATCCGCGAGTCCGAGCGCCAGGTCGCCCTCCGGTGTGACGCCGTCAACGCCCAGGAGGAAGTCGTCGTCAAGCCCCTCGAGGGTATCCTCAGCGGGACGCCCGGGCTCTCGGGCACCGCCGTCCTCGGAGACGGCAACATCGTCCACATCCTCGACGTGGTGACGCTATGAGCGGCCAGGCCGACCGCGGGTTCGGCACGCTGCTGTCCTACATCGAGGCGAACATGGAGTTCGAGACGGGCTTTTACAACGACGCCTACCTGGACCGGCGGATCACCGCGCGCATGCGCCGCGTCGACGTCGACTCCTACCGGACCTACAAGCGACTGCTCGAACGCGACGGCGACGAGCGCGAGGCGCTGCTCGACTCGCTGTCGATCAACGTCACCGGGTTCTTCCGGAACCCCGACGCCTGGGAGTCGCTGGCGGACGTCCTCGCTACCCTGACCGACGAGCAACGCCACGTCCGCATCTGGAGTGCCCCGTGTGCTGACGGGCGGGAACCCTACTCGCTGGCGATGCTGGCGATGGACGACGACGACGTCGCCCACCAGCGCGTCGAGGTCCTCGGGACCGACATCAACCCCGACATCCTCGAGGTCGCCCGCGAGGGCCGCTACGAGACCTCCCAGACGACCGACATCGAGGAGGAACTCGCGCCGCTGTCGAACTACCGGCGGTACATCGAGCGCCACGACGATACCTTCTCCGTCAGGGACGTCGTCTCGGACATGGTCACCTTCGAGCGCCACGACCTCATCCGCGGCGATCCCAAGGCGGACTTCGATCTGGTCTGCTGTCGGAACCTCCTGATCTACATCGACGCCGAGTACAAGGAACCGATCTTCGAGACCATCCGTCAGTCGCTACGCGAGGGCGGCTACCTCATGATCGGCATGACCGAGACCCTCCCGGCCGCCGCCCGCGAGTACTTCGAACCGGAGGCCAAACGACAGCGAATCTACCGACGCACGTAATGAGCCTGTACGAGTACGAGCGCGAGGGCGACGCCCAATCCCTGATCGGGGTGCTCGACCGCTCGGAGAACCCGGAGATCCGCAGGCGCGCGGCCGAGGCGCTGGGACAGCTCGAAGACCACGACGACCGACGGGACATCGTTCGGGCCCTCGTCGCTGCCGCCGAGAGCGACGAAGATGCCGTCGCGTCGGCGGCCATCGACGCACTCGACCAGCTCGGCCAGGACGCCATCGAGTCGCTCATCGCGAGCATGGCCGACGTCGACTTCGACGAGGGCGCAGCCGACTGGGCCCGCGCGAAAGCCTTCACGCAGGCACTCTCCGCGGAGATCCCCGAACTCCGGATGGCCGCCGCGAACGCGCTGGGCGAGGTCGGTGACGCGGACACCGTGCCCCGACTCACGAACCGCTTCGAAGACCCCGACCCCCGCGTCCGGGCCCGTGCGGCGCGGGCCTGTGGCCAGATCGGCGACGCCCGCGCGACCGACGCTCTGACCGGGCTCCTCTCGGACCCGAAGGCCGGCGTCCGCCGCGAGGCCGCCGAGTCGCTGGGCCGGATCGGCAACCGCCAGGCGCTGCAGGCCCTGCTGTCCCTGTACCAGGACGACAGCGAGGTCGTGCGGCGCATCGCCGTCGCCGGGTTCGGCAAGTTCGACACCGACCGCCCGGTGGAGGCCCTCGTCGAGGCGCTCGGCGATCCCTCGCCGGCCGTCCGGCGGACCGCCGTCTACGCGCTCATCGAACTCCTGGCGAACGTCCCGACCGAGCAGAGCCACGAGATCAGGGAGACCGTCGTCGCGGAACTGTCGGCCGGCGACGCGTCCGTCGTCGAGCCGCTCGTCGAGATACTGGAGGAGAGCACGCAGGTCGCCCAGCGGCGCAACACCGCCTGGCTGCTCGGGCGCGTCACCGAGGACGACCCCGACCGGGCCGTCGTGGACGCGCTGGTCGACGCCCTCGCCGACGACGACCCGATGACGAGCCAGTTCGCCGCCACGAGCCTCGCGGCCGTCGGCGGCGACCGCGTCGAGCGGAAACTGCTCTCGGTCGCCGAGGATCGGGACGCCGCAGCCGACGTCCGGGGCCAGGCGGTCTTCGCGCTCGGGAAGGTCGGCGGCGAGCGGGCCAAGCGCCGCCTGGAGACGATGCTCGAAGAGACCGACGACGAGACCGTCCGCAAGCAGACCTTCTCGGCGCTGTCCAAACTCGGTGGCCGCGACGCATGACGAGAGCGCCAGGCGAGATGGTTTTTTACCGCTCGGGATCGACCAGGCGCGAACGAGAGGGAGTGTCATGAGCGACGGGGAACAGCCGCTGGCCGACTCGATGGGCAAGTTCGCCAAGGTGGTCGTCGACGGCCACAAGGTCCCGGACGTCGAGTGGGTCGGTGGCCGCATCCTCCTCTCGACGAAGCGCCTGCTGCTCGTCACCAACGATGGCAAGGCGACGATCCCGCTCAAGCGCGTTCGGAGCGTCCGCGCCCGCGAGAACGTCAACGAGACGATCGCCCAGGTCTCGGGCTACCTCTCCGTCCAGGCCGGCTCCGACGTCACCCTGCTCGCGCCCAAGGACCTGGAGGACTTCGAGATGGACCTGTTCAGGGCGCTCCTCGACAAGGAGGTCATCTTCGGGAAGCACCCGGCGGTCGAGGGCGGCGTCGTCCAGAACGAGAGCTGGCAGAAGGGGCGGCTGACCATCGAGGACGGCGAGGTGGCCCTGGCGCTCGGCAGCGGCCGGTTCGTCGAGATCGAGATCGACGACGTCGGCACCGTCGAGGAGTACGAGGGCCCCGTCCAGGGGACCGAGCGACCCATCGTGGAGGTCGAACACACCGAGGAGGGGACCGCCGTCGAGACCCACGTCTCGGGCACCAAACGGCACGTCTCCGTCCTCGCCTCCCTCCTGGAGAAGGGCGCCGAGCAGAACACCGCCTCCGACGTGGAGTTGAGCGACGCCGAGAGCGAGGTGCTCATGGCGCTGTACTCCGGCGTCTCGCCCTTCCAGATCCCCGAGTTCGTCGGCATGGACGTCGACCGCGTCGAAGAGATCTACGACCAGCTCGTCGAGCAGGGGATCCTGGAGCGCATCAGGACGCGCCGGGACGTCTCGTTGAAGGCACGTGGTCGGTCGATCGCGAGCGACGCGATGGGCGAGGAGTAGCGGGAGTCGACCGAACGGGAGACTCTCGGAGTAGGCGAACGGTGAGCGAAGCGAGCCGTGAGCAGCGAGGCGCGACCGGTGGGAGCGCCTCGGACCCAGCGAGCGAGGACGGCCGCCGCGACCGACTACGTGTTGACGTCCTCGAGGTGGTTCGAGACGACGACCTGGCCCTTCGGGGTGAGGTCGGTCCCGTCGGCGCCGTCGACGACGAGGCCCTCCTCCTCCAGGGTGTTCAGCAACATCGTGACCTGGGACGCCTCCATGTCGAGGACGTCGGCGAGCGAGACGCCCTGGACGCCCGCGCCCGAGTACAGCGCGACCAGGAGTTCCGTCTTGTCCGTCGTGAGGTCGATGTCAGAGAGTTCGCCGACGAGGTCCGAGTACTCGATCCGGAGGAAGCGCCCGATGATCGACATCTTCCGGGCCGAGGTCGTCGCGGCCAGCGTCGTCAGCGCCTCGCCGTCGACCATGTGGCGAACCTCGAGGACCGGCCGGCGCCGCTCGCCGATCTCCCGGGTCTTGCGGTCGAACTTGGTGACGTGCGAGAGGTCGATCTCGACGGTCCGGCTGTCGTTCCGAAAGCAGACGGCGCGGGGCCGCAGCGAGAGGCGGGCCGGGAAGAACGGTTCGTCGGTCACCCGGCCGCCGCGACGGGCCGGGTGTTTGACGGTCATCTCCGTCCCGTTGCAGATGGCTTTGAACAGGACCGTCGAGAACTTCTCGATCTTGTCGTCGCCGGCCTCGACGGCGGCGACGTAGCGGTCGCCCGACCGCTCGAAGGCGATCGTGACCGTCGAGTCGAAGAAGTCACCGAGGTCGGGCGGGACGTGGCCCACGGCCACGTCGAAGATGTCGGAGAGGGGGATCGTCAGCCGGTGGTCGCCGTCCGCGGCCAGGACCAGCCGTTTCTGGCTGAGAACGATCCGGCCCGGCGTCGGCTCGCCGTGCGCGGACGTCTCCGCGTTGAACTTGCCGACGAAGTCAGCGATGACTGATTCCGACATCGACGCGTCTGGGGGTACGTACCGAGGGACGAATATTGAGGGTTTCGCGCCAGTATCATATCGGAAAATCGGCTGCGAGCACACCAGGCGGCCACGATCGGCCCGCTGACGCCCTCACCCGTCCAGGTTGCGTGCGATGTCCGCGAGCGAATCCGACGGGGGCTCGAGTGCCTCGTAGACCACCCGTTCGCCGGGTGGCCGGAGGCCGAAGGCGTAGCCCGCCGTGACCACGTCGAGGACGACGGGATCACCGGGGCCGAGGTCCTGCTCCGTGACCCACTCGTGAAAGCGATCCGTGCCCTCGTCTGCCGTCCGCGCCAGCCGGGCGTTGTCGAAGGCGCCGGTGATCGCCAGGTCGCCACCGAGCGTCCGGCCGACCTGGGCGTGGGTGTCGGTCCCGGCGAGCGAGAGGCGGACGACGTCGGCCTCCTCGACGTCGAGCGCCGCAGGCAGGGGCAGCCGTGGACGGCTGGTCGAGCCGACCGACTCGAGGTGAACCCGGTGGTCGGCGACGGCGTCGTGGTCGGAGGGGACGCGTTCGGTCACTCCTCGTCGGCGAGGAGGTCCGCGACGTCACCGTCGCCCGCGACGATCTGCGCGTTGATCTGGCGGGTCGCGTCGCCGACCTCGCGGCCGCGGACGGTCACGCGCTTGCGCTCGCCGTCGCGGGTTGGCTCGTAGCCGGTGCCGCCCTCGAGGAGAAGTTCGGACAGTTCGGCGCCGCGGACGTCGCTGCGCATCGGGCGGCCGGCGTCGTCGGAGCCGCCGGTGATCTCCAGGGTGAAGCCGTCGAGGCCGACGGCGCCGCCCTCGACCTCGTCGCCGATCTCGCGGCCGACGAACCGGTTCGCGTCCTGGTCTGTGACGTCGATCTGGTGGGTCTCGCCCGTGTCCGGGTCCGAGACCGCGACGGTGAACTCTGCCATTGTCCACTCGAAGCCGGTCGGGACAGAAAAGCCCACCTGTTTGCGCCCGCGGCCGAAGGCGCCCGGAACCGGTCGCTACGACCCGCCAGACTCCGGCCCGGGCTGTCGCTCCTCGGCCGACTCGCGGCCGCGCTCGACGTCGATCTCGACCGGGCCGCCGCGGTCCCGTCCACGATCACGCCGTCCTCGGCTTTCCCGGTCCTCGCTGCCGACCGGGAGTTTCTGGCGGATGTCGGCCGTGAGCGAGCGGACCTGGTCTGCCAGCGTGCTGATCTCCGCCTCGAACTCCTGGACGGTCCGCTCGACGTGGTAGACTCGCGTGGCCGGGATCCGCATGATGGTGTCCCGACCCTCGTCGTCCTCCCCAGTCTTGACGATCCAGTGGTCCTGGAAGTACGCCACGTGTTCGTTCTCGACGGTGCGCCTGACGGTGCCCTCGTCCGGATCCTCGTAGACGATGGTCGCCTCGCCGAAGTCTTCGTCGACCATGCAGTCCCTCCGGGCCGGACACGGGTGAACCTGCGGCCTGCATACGGCACCGGCAGTCGCTATCGACGCTCCCCGACTACTCCTCGGCCTCCTCGGGGTCGTAGGGATGGGCGTCGTCGACGGTGGGCGCGCCGATGGCGAGCGTCCGGACCGACGCGTCCGCGTCCTCGGGGTTGTGCGCCAGGTGGGGACTGCCCGGCTCGGCGACGAAGGCCTCGTCGGCGCCGACCGCGTACTCACCCTCGGGCGTCCGGACGGAAAGCGTCCCCTCGAGGACGTAGAAGACCTCGACCTGTTCGTCGTGGTAGTGGTAGCCGAGCGGCAACTGCTCGCCGGGCGCCGCCTCGTAGACGCGCATCCCCAGCGGGGCGTCCTCGTAGTCCAGATCCGCTGCCACGCTGATCGAGCGCACGTCGACCGGTCGGTCGTCCCACTGGTCCAGTTCCGCGGTGTCGACCTGATGATAGGCCATGGGAACCAGTCACGGCCCTCACTCCTGAAGCTTTGGCCGACTGCCGACGGAGACGGGCTACTCCATCGGTTCGTCGACGTCCTCGACGGGGTCGGCCAGCTTGCGGTGGGCGCGCCGGAGGGTGTTCGAGACGGCCGTGTCCGAGACTCCGAACTGGTCGGCGAGGTCGACGCGCGTGGCGCCGCGGGGCCGTTCGTAGTACCCGGCGTCCGCGGCGCGTGCCAGGCTGCGGCGCTCGACCTCGGTCAACTGCCGGTAGGCGTCGAGCAGTTCCTTCGCCGTCCCGACGTTCTCGACTACGTCGACGTAGCCGTCCCGCGTGACGACCTCGCGGGACTCGACGCTGACGTCGTGCAGCCGGTCGAGGTCCGCGAGGGCGGCGTCGGCCAGCTCGGCCGTGTCGAACCCCAGGTACCACGCCTTGCGGCCGTCCTGGACCTCGAAGGGCGCGGTGAGGTAGCCGTCGTACTCGCGGACGACCTGCATCGCCTCGGTGGGGTCGGTACAGTTCTTGACGACCGCCCTGTCGTCCCACTTGGAGATGAGTTTGCAGAGGTTGACGCCCTCCGTCGCCTGGAAGGCGTCGAGGGCGTCGTCGACGGTGGTGCCGTCCGATCCGTGGACGAGCATCCGCGTCTTCAGTTTCTCCTTCGTCTCGACGAAGTCCGAGTACAGCCCAGTCAGCGAGACGTCGAACTCGCCCGCGGTCGCGGTGTACGGACAGTCGCCCTGGCTGAGGTCGAGTGTGAGTGAGATCATGGTTCCTGGCCCGGAGGGGCACCGTGGTCGTCCTGCGCACGCTGCTCCCTTGAATCCTCACGGGCAATCATGAACCGGGCGTCGGTAGTGAGCACTGTCTCCCCCGCGGAGTCGGACACGGTGAGGTCGAAGACGGCCAACCCGGAGTCGGGCCGGGATTCCATGGGCCGAGCCTCCGTCACCTCGGCGACGAGCGACACCGTCTCGTCCATCAGGAGTGGGCGGGGAAAGCGCAGTTCGTCGACGCCGAGGAAGGCCTGGACGGTCCCCGCGAGGATCCCCGTCCGGAGGAACAGTCCCGTCGCCACGGCGAAGGTGAGTGGGCCGTGAACGATCCGTTCACCGAACTCGCTCTCGCCGGCGGCCTCGACGTCGGTGTGAAGGGCGGTGAAGTCGCCGCTGACGCCCGCGAAGTTGACGACGTCGGCCTCGGTGATCGTCCGCCCGCCGGTTTCGAAGCGCTGACCCACGCTGAGGTCCGCCAGCGCGTGGGGTTCGTAGCTCTGGTGCATCGTGCAGTACCACGGAGGCCGCCCGGGTGAGTGCCTCGGTTGGACATCCAACACGTACGACGATGGGGCTGGTTCGCGTCTCTCGTACCATGCACGACCCACTGCTGGTGACGCAGTTCGTCGACCGGGCACGGAGAGACTTCGGCGACCACGAGGGCGTCCTGACGACCGGCGGCGAGTGGCTGACCTACGGCGAACTTGCCACGATGGCGGACCGGTTCTCCGCGGCGCTGCAGGACCGCGGGGTCGGGAAGGGTGACCGCGTCGCGGTGCTCGACCCGAACACCCACCACCACCTCGTGGCGGCCCACGGGACGATGCAGATCGGCGCCGTCCACACGCCGCTGAACTACCGGCTCGAACCCGCGGATCACGAGTACATCCTCGGCGACGCCGGCGTCGACGCCATCTTCGCCGATCACGAGTACGCCGAGCGAATCGAGGCGGTCAGGGACGACGTTCCCACGGCGCACTTCTTCACGAACGACCCGGGTCGGGTGGACGGCGACTGGGAGTCAATCGACGCGGTCCTCGCCGACGCGGGGCCCGACTACGATCGGCCGGAGATGGCCGAGGACGAGATCATCACGATCAACTACACGTCGGGGACGACCGGGGACCCGAAGGGCGTGATGCGGACCCACCGGACGGAGACCATCCACGCTTACCTCATCGCTATCCACCACTCTATCTCTGACGACGACGTCTACCTCTGGACGCTGCCGATGTTTCACGCCAACGGCTGGGGACACGTCTTCGCCGTCACGGGCCTGGGCGCGCGGCAGATATGTACGCGCGGCGTCGACGTGGCCGACGTCTTCGAGACGGTCGTGGCCGAGGACGTCTCCTACCTCTGCGCCGCGCCGACCGTGCTGGACATGCTGATCGACTACTACGAGGAGCACGGACCGGAGACGGTCGGGGCGAACGACGTCCGCATCGCGACCGGCGGGTCGGCCCCGCCGGAGGCGACGATCCGGACGGTCGAGGAGGAGATCGGCTGGCACCTCCAGCACGTCTACGGCGCGACGGAGACGGGCCCGCTGACGCTCACGTCGGACTTCGAGCGGCTGTACGGCGCCGACGACGCAGACGCCCACGCCGTCAAGAAGCGGCAGGGCATCGGCTACCTCGGAACGGACGTCCGCGTCGTGGACGAGGACGGCGCGGACGTCCCCCGCGACGACGAGACGCTCGGCGAGATCGTCATCCGGGGGAACCAGGTGATGGACGGCTACCGGAACCTGCCCGAGGAGACGGAGCGGGCGTTCAACGACCGCCTGCCCGGGTACTACCACTCGGGCGACCTGGCGACGGTCAGCGAGGACGGTCTGATCGCCATCCGCGACCGGAAGAAGGACATCATCGTCTCCGGCGGGGAGAACATCTCCAGCGTCGAACTCGAGGACGCGCTCTACGACCACCCGGCAGTCGGTCGCGTCGCTGTCGTCCCGTCCCCCAGCGACGACTGGGGCGAGACGCCGAAGGCGTTCGTCGTACCTGCAAACGGGGACGTCGACGCCCCCGGCGTGACGGCCGAGGACCTCGCGGCCCACACCCGGGAGCGGCTGGCGAACTACAAGACCGTTCATCGCGTCGAGTTCGTCGACGACCTGCCGACCACCGCGACGGGGAAGGTCCAGAAGTACGAACTCCGGGAGCGGGAGTGGGCAGACGAGGACGCCATGGTGGGCGAGGGGTAACGCCGACCGAGCACGATCACCGCCTGCGTCGTCGGGCCTCGTCACCGGCGGTGTCCACGACCAATCAACACCGTGCTCGACCGACCAACCGGGACCTAAGGGGTTTTTACCGGCCGACCGCCAGGCCAGAACGATGGAGTCGTCTGGCCTCCGCCGCGGCGTCAGGGACGTCGCGCCGCTCCTGCCGGGGATCGTGCCCTTCGGAATGGTCGTCGGGATTGCCGCGGTGAACGCCGGGTTGCACCTCGGCGAAGCGGTCTCGATGTCGGTCGTCGTCTTCGCCGGCGCGTCCCAGCTCGCGGCGATCGAACTCCTGGAGACGGACGCGCCGCTGCTGATCGTCGTCGTGACGGCGACGGTCATCAACCTCCGCATGCTGATGTACTCGGCCTCGCTCGCGCCGTACCTCCAGTCGATCAGGCGAGCGTGGCAGGGCGTGATGGCCTACCTGCTGACCGACCAGGCCTTCGCCCTCTCGGTCGTCGCCTACCGATCGGACGAGGGTGTCGACCGCCGGGCCTACTACCTCGGGGTCGCCGCGACGCTCTGGGTCGCCTGGCAACTGGCGACCGTGGCCGGGTACCTCCTGGGAACCGGCATCCCGGACGCCTGGGGCCTGGAGTTCGCCGTCCCGCTGGTCTTTCTCGCCGTGCTCGTCCCGGCCGTCGAGGACGCCCCGGGCGTGGTCGCCGCGATCGTCGGGGGCGTCGTCGCAGTACTCGGGGCCGGCCTCGCGCTGAACCTCGGCCTGCTCGTGGGGGCCGTCGCGGGCATCGTCGGTGGCCTCGCCGCAGAACGGTTCGGGGAGGGTGAGTATGGCGACTAGCTACGGCCCGGCCGCGATTTTCGGCGTGATCGTCGTGCTCGGCGTCGTCACCTTCGCGATCCGGTTCTCGTTCATCGGCCTGTTCGGCTGGCTCGACGACATCCCGGACGGTCTCGAACGGGCGCTCCGGTACGTCCCGGCCGCGGTGCTCGCGGCCCTCGTGCTCCCGTCGTTCGTCACCGTCCAGGCCGACGGCGCCCTCGCGGTCGACAAACTCCTGGCGGGCGGACTCGCGACGGCCGTCGCCTGGCGGACCGGGAACATCCTGGCGACGATGGCCGCCGGCATGGTCGCACTCTGGATCGTCCGCCTGGTGCTGTGACGAGGGGCCGTCGACGCGCGGCCCTACCGGTCCTCCCACCGGAAGACGCCGTCGCGCTGGACGACCTCGTCGTCGACCAGCAGTTCAGTGCCCGACGCTCGCATGTCCGTGAGCAGGTCGACGTGGACGGTACTCTCGTTGCCGGACTCGCCATCCGGCAAGCAGTCGCTGTAGGCCCGCCCCAGCGCGAGGTGGACGGTCCCGGCCATCTTCTCGTCGAAGAGGATCGAGTCCGTCGGCCGGTCGATGCCGCGATTCATCCCGATCCCGAGTTCGCCCACTCGGCGCGCGCCGTCGTCGGTCTCGATCACCTCGGTGATGGCGTCCTCGCCGGCACCCGCCGCCCAGTCGATGACCGCGCCGTCCTCGAACTCGAGTCGGACGTCTCGAACGGTCCGGCCCTGGACCGTCATCGGCACGTCGAAGTGGACGACGCCCTCGGTGGCTTCGGGGGCGGTGAAGACCTCGCCGCTCGGGAGGTTGTGGGAGTCGTACGCGACGGAGGCCGCACTGTTGATCGCGGTCCGCCCCGCGATGGACATCGTGAGGTCGGTCCCGTCGGCGTCCTTCCGGAGGCGGACCTCGCTGCCCGCGTCCAGAATGTCTTTCAGCTGGCTCATCTCCTCGGCGAGGGATTCCCAGTCGCGCAGCACGGCCCCGTAGACGAAGTCCTGGTACGCCTCGTAGGCCATGCCGGCCCGCTGGGCCAGCGCCCGCGTCGGGTGGACCGTCTTCACCCAGTCGGTGTCGAGGCGCGCCTCGCGGATCCCCTGCCGGGACCGGGAGTACGCCTGCCGGCGGTCGCCGGGCACGTCCGCGGTCGCGCTGACGTTGCGGCTCCCGCCGAGCGAGAGCACGCTGTCGGCCCGCTCGTAGAGTGCCAGTTCGAACGCCGGGTCGTCCTCGAACGTGCCCTCGTAGGAACTGATGTAGGCCCGGGACACTTCCCCCGAGTCGTAGGTCGCGAGGAGGTTCGCCTCGCGCTCACCGAGGGCCTCGGCGACGGCCACTGCCAGGTCGTGCGCTCCCTCGCCGACCGAGAGTACGACGTCGTCGCCGGGGTCGATCCGGGCGCTCCAGTCGACGAGCGTCTCGGCGTGCTCGCGGACGCGTGGATCCATGGCCGACGGGTGGGGACCGGGCCCAATACCGCTTGTCCTCCGCCCCGAGCGAGCACGCGCGGGCGCACCTGGAGGGAGTCCGCCACCCACCGACAGGTGTTATTGTGTGTGCCGCCATCGTGCCAGTAGTGACCGAGAAGCGATCGGGAATCGCCGGGGGGCCGGACCGCGACGAACCCGACGTCGAGGAACTGGTCGAGGACCTGGAGGAACTCGAAGAGACCGCCGACTCGGGGGACGAGCGGCGAGCCATCCGCACGGCGGTGAGCCAGCTCTCGCGGGTGTCGCGGCGGCGGGTCTTCGGGGTCGACGACCTGGCACAGCAGAGCGTCGGAGCCATCGTCCTGTCCGCCCCGTTCGTGGTCACGGAGGAAGTCTGGAATCTCGCCGCGGGGATGACCTGGGTCCAGTGGGCCATCACCGTCGTCATGGTGGTCGTGATCGGCTACGGCACCCTCTATCGCGCCGACGACGGCCGCGACCCCGACCGGGAGGAGTCGATCGGCGGGCTGCCCCTCCGGTTCGTCTCGCTGCTGGGGATCTCGTACCTCTCGGTCGCGGTGCTGGCGTTCGTCTTCGACGCGCCCACGACCTTCGAGGCGTCGAGGGCGACGACTGCGAAGGCCATCTCGATCGGGGCCATCTTCAGCGTCGTCGGGGCGGCGACGGCGGACTCGCTCTTCTGAGACCCAATCGGCACGAGGGTCACCCGGGCGACGCGCCGCACCCGCGCATCGCTCACCGCGATCGACGGCCGAAAAAAACGTGGATGTTCGTGGCCGATCAGTCGTCGGCGGGTGCCGCGCCGCCGTCCTCGTGCTGTTGCTTGACGTGGGTCAGCTTGCCGCCGTCCGCGAGGATCTGGCGCTCGCGCTCGGAGGCGTCGAGGGTGGCCGTCAGCTCCCAGTCGTCGTTCACGCGGACCGTGAACTCCTCCTGGCCGGTGCGGACCGCCTCGGCGACGTCGTCGACGATGGCGATGTCGTCGCCCTGCTCGATGTTCTCGTAGTCGGCGGCGTCGATCTCCAGGGGCACGATGCCGAAGTTGAAGAGGTTCGCCTTGTGGATGCGGGCGAAGCTCTGGGCGAGGACGCCCTCGATGCCGAGGTACATCGGGCACAGGGCCGCGTGCTCGCGCGAGGAGCCCTGACCGTAGTTCTCGCCGGCGACGAGGAAGCCGCCGTCGGCGTCGAGTGCACGCTGCGCGAAGGTGTCGTCGACGCGCGAGAGCGTGAACTCGGAGAGCTTCGGGATGTTCGACCGGTACATCAGGATGTCCTGCGTGGCAGGGATGATGTGGTCGGTCGTGATGTTGTCCTCCATCTTGAGGAGCGCCTCACCCTCGATGTCGGGGTCGAGGGGGTCCTTCAGCGGCACGTCGCCGATGTTCGGACCCTTGACGAGGTCGTCGTCGACCGGGTCGTCGGGCGTGATGATGTCGTTCTCGGCGCCCGCGTACTCCTCGGGCAACTCGAAGCCGGGATCCTCGAGGTCGCCGAGTTCGTCGGCGAGGTCGCGCGGGTCGACGATCTCCCCGGCGATGGCCGCCGCGGTGGCGACCTCGGGCGAGCAGAGGTAGACGTTGTCGTCCTCGATGCCCGAGCGGCCCTCGAAGTTGCGGTTGAACGTCCGCAGCGAGACCGAGTCGCTCCCGGGCACGTGGCCGATGCCGATGCAGGCACCACAGGTCGACTCCGAGTAGTTGACGCCGGCGGCCATCATCTCGGCCGTCCAGCCCTGGCGCGCGAGCATCTCGCTTGCTTTCTTCGATCCGGGCGCGACGATCATCTCGGTGTCGGGCTGGATGGAGCGACCCTCCAGCATCTTCGCGGACGGGAGGATGTCCTCGTAGCCGCCGTTGGTACAGGAGCCGATGATGACCTGCTCGACGTCCTGGCCCGCGGCCTCGCGGACGGGGACGACGTTGTCGGGCATCGACGGCTGGGCGATCAGCGGTTCGAGCTCCGAGAGGTCGATCGTGATCTGATCGTGGTACTCGGCGTCCTCGTCGGGCGTGACCTCCTCGAAGTCCTCGGCGCGGCCGACCCGCTCCAGGTACTCCTTCGTGCGCTCGTCGGTGGGGAAGATGCTCGACGTCGCGCCGAGTTCCGTCCCCATGTTCGTGATGGTCATCCGCTCGGGCGCCGACAGCGTCTCCACGCCCGGGCCCGTGTACTCGAAGATCTTGCCGACGCCGCCCTTCACGGAGAGGCGACGGAGCATCTCGAGGATGACGTCCTTCGCGGTGGCCCACTCGGGCAGTTCGCCCTCGAGGCGCACGTTCGTGACTTCGGGCATGTCGATGTAGTAGGCGCCGCCGCCCATCGCGACGGCGACGTCGAGGCCGCCCGAGCCGATGGCGAGTTCCCCGAGTCCGCCGGGCGTCGGGGTGTGGGAGTCCGAGCCGAGCATCGTCTTGCCCGGGGCGGCGAAGTTCTCGCGGTGGACGTTGTGGCAGATCCCGTTGCCGGGACGGGAGAAGTAGGCGCCGAACGTGCCGGCCGCAGAGCGGAGGAAGCGGTGGTCGTCCGTGTTCTTGAAGTCGAACTGGTATGTCTGGTGGTCACAGTACTGTGCGGCGAGTTCCGTCTGGACCTCGTCGAGGCCGAGGGCCTCGAACTGGAGCCAGACGAGCGTCCCCGTCGTGTCCTGCGTCAGGACCTGGTCGATCTCGATCCCGATCTCTTCACCGGGCTCGAGTTCGCCCTCGACGAGGTGGTCGTCGAGAATTTTCTCTGTAAGCGTCTGTCCCATAGCGTTCCGAGATGGGCCATCCGTAGACATAAATCATGTGTAATCGCGCGTCCCGCGCAAAACCCCGATCTCGCCACCGTTTTCCCGCCCGGTCCGGCACCGTCCGGTATCGCTAAGGCGCCGGTGGCCCCAGGAGGGGCCATGTTCAAGAGCGGACGGTTCGTCGCCGACCACGTCGACGCTCCCCGGGACGACCAGATCCAGCCCAACGGCGTCGACCTCACCCTCGCCGCCGTCTTCGAGCAGGTCGAACCCGGCCGAATCGGCCGGGACGGCAAGACCATCGGCGATCGCGAGGAGCGCGAGCCCACCGACGACGTCTATCGGCTCGATCCCGGTGGATACGTCGTCCAGTACGGCGACCGGATCCGCATTCCCGAGGGCCACGTCGGCTTTCTCTACCCTCGCTCCTCGCTCCTGCGCAACTCCTGCATGCTCGACACGGCCGTCTGGGACGCCGGCTACGAGGGTCGCGGCGAGGGGCTCCTCGAGGTCTACGAGCCCGTCGAACTCGAGCGCGGCGCCCGGATCGCCCAGCTCGTCCTCGCCGAGGCCGCCCACGAGGAGACCTACGAGGGGAGTTACCAGCGCGAGAACCTGGATTGACTGGTCCGCAGTGCGACTAACGGGACGCGCCGTCGCGAGGCGAGCCGCGAGGAGCACGTCCTTCCGCCACCGGCAATTTTCCATGATCTTTCATGCGTTACTTCTTTAGTGGTCCGGGGAGACGGGTACGATGCCGGGTAGGGGGGAGAGCGAACCGGACCGTGCCTCTGACAGATTCCTAACCGGCGACGTCATCCTCCATCCGGCCGGGCGGCGCGGTGCCGCCCCACGATCGATCCGTCCAGCGACGGCTCTCGCGGTACGCGGCCCCCGACCGGTCGCCGTCACCGGTCCGTCACCGCTGAATGTCGGTCGTCGGCCAAATTTCCGGCACGGCTGCTTCAGATTGTGAAGTTCCTGGCCCGGAATTATAGGGGCGACTGCAGAACCTTCGATTCGTATGAGTTCAGAGGACGGCGAGGTCTACATCATGCGCGAGGGCGAGGACGGGGAGTGGGTCAACCCGACACCCGCCACCGAGGCGATTCTCGACGCGGTCGTCGACGCGACGGACCTGGCGAGCGACGACCTCGACGACCTGGAAGAGGTCGTCGACCGTGACGAACTCCGAGCGGTACTCGAGGGCGAGGCCGACGCCGCTACCTTCGACGTCGCGGACGCCGAAGTGACCGTCTCGGCAGACGGGTCCATCGAAGTCGCCTGAGTCGGCTGCGAACGGCCCTGGCCGCCCCTCTCTCTCTCGCCGTTCCGACCGCGGAGCCACGGACGGCTCCGCAACGCTGACGGGCCGTCCCCGCGTGTCCCGACTTGGAGGAATACACGTGCACACCACGAGCAGCGAGGACGCCCCCGCGCTGTCGCGCGGCGACGGACTCGTCTCCCGGATTCTCCTCTCCGAGCGCGACGTCCCGGACACCGACCTCACGATCACCCGGGTCGAGGTCAAGCCCGGTGCCGAACAGGTGATCCACAGCCACGACCCCGAGCAGGTCTACGTCATCTTCGCCGGCGAGGGGCGGATGACCGTCGGCGAGGACACCGAGGCGGTCGAGGCAGGCGACCTGGTCCACGTCCCCTCGAAGACGGACCACGGCATCGAGAACACCGGCGAGGAGCCCCTTGAGTACGTCTCCGCGGCGACGCCTGCGTTCCCGATGGCGGACGTCGACGAGTTCTACGAGGAGTAGAGCGTCGAGTCGGCAGGGTGCAGTATCCACTGGGAACTAGCGTACGCCGAGCGAAGCGAGGCGTTTCACCGGATGCGAGGCCGAAGGCCGAGCATCCGGCTTTTTTCACCTAGTTTTTTGCGCCGAGCGGTGGGTCACGGAGTGACCCACCCGAGGCGTAAAAAAGAGGTGTAGCGGGCCGGGAGGGATTTGAACCGGAGCCAGAGGTTCCTGCTCGCTTCGCTGCGCGGGCTGCCTCTGGCAGGGTTCAAATCCTTCCTGCCGGTTCGCTCGACCGCTCGCGGCGCTCGCGGTCTCGCTGCACGGGCCGGGAGGGATTTGAACCCCCGACCATCTGGTCTCTTCCACACCGACCGCGCGGTCGACTGCGTTAAAAGCCAGACGCTCTCCCTAACTGAGCTACCGGCCCTCGGGCAACAGTCCGAGAGTCGGCCTATAAGTCCTTACGGTCAACCGTCCTCGAAGGCGGTCTCGAGGGCCTCGGCGACCAGCACGCCCGGTTCTGCGTCCTCGAGCGAGGCCCGACGCCGGAGCTCGCAGTAGATCGCCGGCGGCAGGCGCAGCTCCAGTTCTCCGAGAATGATGCCCTGCCGGGCGAGGGCCGACTCGACGTCGGCCCCGTCGTTGACGGCGCTGGCGACGGAACGGACCTGGCGGACGGTCATGTCGTGGTCGATGACGGCCCACGCGAGGTGGAGGCGGGCTTCGCCGGAGACGCGGGCGACGTGCTTGGCGGCGGTGGGGGCGATCTCGCCCTTGGCGACGTGGCGACGGATCGACCGGGGGAGGTCGTGGACACGGGACCACTTGCGGATGAACGAGACGGTGACGCCGTCTCCGGCCCGCTCGGCGGCATCCTTGTACGAGCCCTCCCCGCGAACGAGCGCCGCGCAGGCGGCCGCGCCGCGGAGCATGAACACGTTGTCGTCGGCACCCGCCGTGTTGTCGGCGAAGGCGGCCACCGTATCGGCTGCGAGCGCGAGGCTCTCCGGATCGTCGGGGTCGAACGCCAGAGCCTCGCGGGCCCGCTCGCCGGTGAGGGACGGATCGCCGCGGATCACCGGTCTGCCGACCGGCGACTCTCGGTCGGTGGGTGCCTGTAGCTCGTCCCCGTCCTCGGTCATGACTGGTTGGTACAGATGGCGCGACCAAAAGCGTCCCGTCCGGGCACGGTCAGTCGTCGTCGCGCCGCTCGGAGAGGTGCTCCCAGATCTCGGTACAGCCCGCCCCGTCCTCGATCTCGTCGAGGTGGTCGTTGCCCTGCTCCTCCGTCGTCCGTGCGTCCGTTGCGCCTTGCGTCATCGTCGTTCCTCCTCGCCGACGCCGCGTCGCCGCAAGACGCGCGTCGGGTACGAGTCGGTCATCACCAGCGTCTACGGGCGTTCACTCCATAAGGCCGCGCTCTCCTGTAAACGCTACCCGCACTCCCGCCTACCGGCAACGACTGCTCGTATCTCCGACGCCAGGGCGGTCGCCCCGTCCCGTCTCGCGCGGTGTGCTGTCGGTGTGGCATCGCGGGGTCATTCGGACGGTATCACCTGGTCGTCCCCCGCCGGGGTGCTATCGGCTCCGACACCGACCGCCCACCCGGGACGGCCGACCGGGAACCTCGCGTGGGTTCCCGCGACGGTGCTCGTCCCGCGTCGGACGTGTCGCCACCACGATGCGGCAACAAACACCTGTTTTAGTGTGGCGGGGTGCGGTAACGGGCGAACGCCAACCTTTATTTCTCGCTCTCACGGCGTCTGCAGTATGCGGACCCGCACCCGGACGCTCGTCGTTACGGCCCTCCTCGCCCTCCTCGTGGCGGTCGCGGGGTGTTCGAGCCCCGGCGGCTCACTCGACGTGTCGAACGCCCCCGACGCCGGGTCGATCCAGGACAACGTCACGCGAACGATGCAGAGCGTGGAGACGGCGACGTTCACCATGGACATGACCGTCACCACGCCCGACCAGGAGGTGTCGATGAACGCGGACGGGGCGATGGACCGCCCCAACGAACGGCTGCGGATGGACATGGAGGTCAGCGCCGGCCAGAGCGTCCAGTCGACGCAGTACGTCCTCGGCGACACGGCCTACGTCCGGATCAACGAGCAGTGGCAGACGCAGAACCTGAGCGACCAGCGCATCTGGCAGGACGGCAACAACCAGCTCGCGGTCCAGCAGGAACTCCTCCGGAACGCCTCCCTCGAGGTCACCGGGACCGACACGGTCGGCGGGAATCCGGTCTGGGTCGTGTCGCTCCGGCCCGACCCGGCCGACCTCAGGGCGCTGGTTTCCCAGCGGGCCGGGACCGGCGGGATCGGCGAGAACGTCACGTTCGACAACGTGACGGTCACGCAGTACGTCGACGCGGAGAGTTACCACGTCCGCCAGGTCGACGTCGCGATGGACCTGACGGCAGAGGGACAAGAGGGCTCCATCGACATGACGATGACCTTCGAGGCGTTCGACGACCCCGTCACGATCGAACTCCCGGAGGGTGCCCCGGCCTGACCTGGGTGGTCCCGGACAGCGCATTCCGGAGACGCCTGCCGTCGACCGCTCAGGCCGCCAGGGAGACGTCGAGGAACAGCATCACGACGATGCCGGCCATCGTCCCCAGGGTCGCCAGGCGCTCGTTCCCCCGGGTGTGGGTCTCCGGGACGATTTCGTCGCTGATCACGAACAGCATCGCGCCCGCGGCAAAGCCCATCGCGTAGGGCAGGATCCCGGCGGCGACGCCAACCGCGACGGCGCCGAAGACGGCGAGGGGAATCTCGACCACGCCCGCCCGGACGCCCGCGAAGGCAGCGTAGAGGCGGCGGTCGAGGCCAGCGTTGATGGCCGCGACGGAGACCGCCAGCCCTTCCGGGATGTTCTGGATGCCGATGGCGAGCATCAGCGCGAGGGCGTTCTCGACGTCGCCCGAGCCGAAGGCGACCCCGACCGAGAGGCCCTCGGGCATGTTGTGCAGCGTGATGGCGAGGACGAACAGGACGAGCGCAGCGAGCCGTTCGTCCGAGACGGGGAGCTCCTCGGCGGGGTTGGCGGCGTCCGCCCGCTTGCGGCCCGAGAGCAGGTAGTGGGCGTGGGGAACGAGGACGTCGGCGCGGTCCAGGAACAGCACGCCGATGGCCAGCCCGGTCAGGACCGGCAGGGGGCTCCCGCCCGGCGTCGCCTCGATGCCCGGCAGGATCAGGCTGGTGAAGGCGGCAGCCAGCATGATCCCCGCGGCGAACCCGAGTGCAGCGTCGAGCGCCCGCTCGCTCGGATTGCGCCAGACGAGGACGAGCGACGCCCCGAAGAGATTGAGGGCCGCGATGACGACGCCGCCGACGAGGCCCTGGACGACCGGATCGGTCCCGACGAGGTCGACGAACTGCTCGGTGGCCATCTGTTCGTGGCCATACGTGGCGGACCGGCCTCAATAATCCCCCGTTCGCGGCCGTCGTCCGCGTGGCAGCGCGCTCAGATCCAGTCCTGGCGCCGGAAGTACACCACCAGGATCCCGACCGTGAGGGCCATCCCCAGCATCGCAGCGGGATACCCGTAGGTCCACTCGAGTTCCGGCATTGCGAGCGGCGCGTCGCCGGCGAAGTTCATGCCGTAGACCCCGACGACGAAGGTCAGCGGGATGAAGATGGTCGCGACGACGGTCAGCGCCTTCATCACCTCGTTGGTCGACTGCGAGAGGGTGTTGAGGTAGATGTCCCGCGTCCCCGTCGTCAGGTCGCGGTAGGTCTCGATCAGGTCGACCACCTGGAAGAGGTCGTCGGAGACGTCGCGGAAGTACTTCTCCGTCGGTTCGGTGACGTACTCGGGCTCGCCGCGCGCGAGCGAGTTCAGCGCCTCGCGGGAGGGCCAGGCGATCTTCCGGAAGGCCAGCAGGTCGCGCCGGACGGTGTTGATCTCCTCCAGGACGTCGATCTCCGTGGACGCGACCACGCGCTCTTCGATGGACTCGATCCCCTGCTCGATGCGCTCCAGGATGTCGAAGTACTCCCCGACGAGGGCGTCGACGACCCGGTAGGCGGCGAAGTCCGGGCCTCTGGCGAGCAGCCGGGGATCCTCCCGCGCGACGGCGTCCCAGACCCGGTCGACGGCCGGGACCGTGCCGGTCGCGACCGTCACGAACCAGTCCTCGCCGACGTAGAGCCCGACCGACTCGGCGTCGATCTCGTCCCGGAACGCCTGCTCGCCCCGCCGAAGTTCGGCGTCCTTGAGGACCACGAAGGTGTAGTCGTCGAACTCCTCGGTCTTCGGACGTGCGTCGTGGCGGACGTCCTCGATCGTGAGGTCGTGGAGATCGAGTGCCTCGGCGATCAGCGAGAGGTCGGCGTCGGTCGCTTCGGTCGCGCGGATCCAGGTCGTCCGGGACCGGTCGCGCGCAGCCCGGAGCGCCGCGGCCGAGTCGGCGTCGGGCCGCTGGACGCCATCGGGCCCGAAGCAGACGGCGTCGATCATTCCCACCCTCCGAGCGGCAGCAGCGTCAGGCCGACCATCAGGACGGTCAGCGAGAAGGCCCTGCCTTCGAAGGGAACGGCCACGCCGACGCCGTAGGCACCGATGCCGAGGAGGGCCAGTGCGAGTCCGAGCCGCTGCAGCCGGTGCATACAGGCAGTGCCGCGCCGAGGGGCATAATGGTGTCCCAGCGATCGGCCGGTGTCAGACGATGTGTTCGTCACCGACCGCGGGTGCGTCGGCGTCGAAGCCGTCGGCCCGGAGGTCGCTCGCGAAGCCGACACAGTCGTCGCCGTGGACGACGAGCACCTCGCTGTCCCGGTACGCCTCGAGGAAGGATCGCAGGCCAGCCTCGTCCGCGTGCGCGGAGAAGTCGAACTGCTCGACGCGGGCGCTGACGGGCAGGACGCGACCGTCGAACTCGGCGCTGCCCGTCTCGAGGAGGTCCCGGCCGGGCGTCCCCTCGACCTGGTAGCCGGTCAGCGCGACGGCGTTGACCGGGTTGTCGGCGATCGCGGGAACGTAGGTCATCGCGGGCCCGCCCGAGAGCATGCCGCTGGTGGTGACGACGACGGTGTTCTGGGCGGCGATGCGCTCGCGCTCCTCGCGGGACGCGCCACGTCCCGCTCGGAATCCGGGGGCAGAGCCCCCGCTTTGCCCGTCCCGTCCGTCGACCACGCGCGCGTTCGACGCGGCCCGCCGGAGGGTATCCGAATCGCGCACGAAGTCGGGGTGGCGTCGGAACAGGTCTGTGACGCGGGTCCCCATCCCGTCGACGTAGCAGTCCACGTCGTGAGCCTCGCAGATCAGCATGACCTCCTGGGTGCGGCCGATGGCGAAGGCGGGAACGACGGCGGTCCCGCCCTCCCAGACGGTCGTCCGGAGCAGGTCGACGAACCGCTCCTCGACGGCCCCGCGGTGATCGTGCGTGACGTCCGCGTAGGTGCTCTCCGTGACGACCACGTCCGCGTCCGGGCGGGCGGTCGTTCCGGCCACCAGGCGCTGTGAGGCAGTGTGAAAGTCGCCCGTGTAGAGCAGGCGCGTGTCGCCATCTCGCGGACTCTGCCCGCTCGATCCGTCCGAGGGCCCACGGCCATCGCGGTCCTCCACCAGGACGTGCGCGCTCCCCGGGATGTGGCCGGCGTCGAAGAACGTGATCTCGTATCCCGCCGCCTCGAAGGGCTCGCGGTAGCCGTGGGTCTCCGAGACCTGGGAGACGCGACGGACGTGCTCGTCGGTGAAGGGGACCTGTGGCGAAGTCCCGTGGAGTTTCAGCGTGTCCTCGGCGAGGACCGTCGCCAGGTCGCGGGTCGGCGGCGTCCAGTGAATCGGCGGGCGCGCGTCGCCCGCGAGAAGCGCCGGCACCGCCCCGGCGTGGTCGAGGTGGCCGTGGCTGACGACGACGGCGTCGGGGTCGACGCTGCCGACGGGATACCGGGGTGGCGTCGACGTCTCCATCCCGTAGTCCAGGAGGAGACGGTCGTCGATCAGGAGGGCGCTCCGCCCGATCTCGCCGGCGCCACCCAGGAACTGCAGGTCCATCGGCGAGGGGTAGCCACTCGGCGCGTTTGGCGGCGTCGATTCGACCCGAATCGTCCGGCCGCACACACCATCATGAACGAATGTGATGGTTCCGCCGGATTTATATTTTCAATACTGGCTATTATCGCCCATATTTATGCCATCCTTGAAATAGTGTCCCGGACTACCACTCTGTTCGTGTCGGGGACCGGGGTAAACAGTTATAGTATTGCAACCCAATATGCCGACTATGGCGACACGCCAGGCGTCCACCGACACGTACCACACCTGTAGCTGTGGTGCCACCTTCGAGACGACTGACGACCTCCTCGAGCACGCACGCGAGGAACACGGGTTCGAGGCGCGATAGGACGCAGGTGCCGCCGCGGCCGGTCGCTCAGTTCTCCTCGTCGACCGCGTCGGGCCGCACCCGGAAGCGGCGGTAGTCACCGTGCGAGAGGGTCAGTGCGTCCATCCACCAGTTCCACCGCTCGGCGAGCGTGCTGCCCTCGGGGGCGTCCGCGAGGTTCGAGACGACCGTCTCGACGGTCAGGTCGACGTCGAGGTCGGCGGCCAGCTGGCCGGAGTCCGCGAGATCGCGCGCCTGTCGGGAGACGATTCGGCTCTCCCGCGGGTCGGCGTCGAACTCCCTGCCGAGGCGCTCCTGGAGGCGGGGACGGTCCACGGGCGGCCTGTCGGCAGTCGCGGCCTTGAAGCTTCGTGCGGACTCGCCGGTCGAGGGTGCCGGCGTCGTCCGGCCACACGCACGGCTCGCGACGAAGCGCGGCTGAGGGGAGTAAGCCCCCTTCTGTTCGACCCGGCATTCGGCTGCGCGTCCGGTCCGGCGCCGTGTGGCGGTCTCCGGGCTACCTGCCGGACCGGGCTTGCACCGGCGAGGATTCGCCGTTCCATCGGTCCGCCGTCGTCGGGGTGGCCGCGAGGCCACCGTACGGGCCCTCGGTGGGTTGGCTCCCCCGCCCTTGATCGGTCCCGGAGGACCTCGGTCGGTTGGGGTTCGCGCACCTCATCGGTCGGACGGCGACGTGTCGTTGCTGTTCCAGAGCCAGCGGTCTCCCGCTCCGGGCTTGCGCCCGGTCGCCTGCCCGGACGGTGGGGGGACTTTCCTCATGCCCCTTGCGCGCCAGGTGACGCGGACCGGGGCACGGGGGCCGGGCTCCCTCTGCCGGACGTACCTAGGGAGGAGGCGACCGTAAGCCGTTCGGTCACCGAACCCGGGTCGGACCCACTCGGACGGGCGCAGTTGCCGTTCGGCCGGAATGCGACTGTATCACGCGACCGCGGTGTCGAAATCGGGGTCGACAACGCGACGACGCGACGCCGCCAGCCGTTTCCCGCTGGCCTGGAACGTCCTGTCTGCTACTTGTGACTGGCGGGCGACGGTTCGATAGAGCGACAATGATCGACGACCTCATCATCGAAGGAATCGAGACCGCAGGGCCGAGTGCGACCATCGAGTCGCTGGCGATGCGCATGGAGCAGGCGGGCATCGGGAGCATCGTCATCGAGGAGGGGATGAAGCCGGTCGGGATCGTGACGGACCGGGATATCGCCCTCAGAGGGGACGCGAGAGACCGCGATCCATCCGAGGCCACCGCGGCCGACGTGATGACCCCGGACCCGGCCGTCGTCACGAACGACGCGGGCTTGCTCGACGTGACCCGCGTCATGCGGGATCGGGCAGTTCGCCGCCTCCCCGTCGTCGACGACGCGGGAACACTCATCGGCATCATCACCCTCGACGACTGTCTGCGGGTGCTCGGCCGCGAACTGGACAACCTCACCCAGGTCGTCGAGGCCGAGACGCCCGCGTACTAGTGCGGATCGATCGGACCGACGGGTTCCCGTCGTGGCCTACCCGCCATTCTCACCGGCCAGGTCGTTCGAGTCGAGACGCCACGTGAAGATCGCCCTGAGGACCACGACGAGACTGTTTCGGCTGCCAGTCCCCCAGATCGCCGTCTCGTCGACCGTTCCGGGCCCGTTGCCGTCGACGCGGACGCTCACCAGCGCCCGCGATTCGTCCGTGACCAGGAGCGTCCCGGCCGGCGTGTCCGCCCACTCCCAGAGCGTCTCGAACGTCGTCGCCGACGGAATCGCCTCCTGGAGTTGCGACGCCACGTCCTCGGACATTCCGGCGATGTACAGATCGACCCCGCGGTCCGCGGCCCCTCGAAGGCGGTCGACGTGTGCGTCGGTGAGGAGTTCGTCCACCGTCATGTAGATGAGGCGGTCGTCGGCGTTCTCGACGAACTGGAAGACACGCTGAGAGACGGCCTCGCGTCCGTTTACGGTCCAGACGCCAGCCTGTTCCTGTTGTCGTTCCACGGGCCCCAGTTTTTCGAACAGTTCGTGGATCTCCGTGATCGTGTTCTCGCGGTCCACGTCGAGTTTGCGGACGATCGTCTCCTGGGAGACGACCGAGAACTTCCGGGGCGTCGTGTGCTGAATGTCGACGAGTCCGCGCTCGTGGAGCGTCTCGACCGAGTCGTAGACGCGCGTGCGCGGGACGTCGTCCATCTCCGCGACGTCCTTCGCGGTTCCGGTCCCGAGACGGGTCAGGATGACGAGCGTCTCTGCCTCGTACTCGGTCATCCCCATCTCCTCGAGTCGTTCGACCAGTTATGCTTGCAGGAGTTCCTCGTTCGAGTTAGCCATAGACGGTATTGTGTCGGGAGGTCAATAGTATACAGGGTGGATCGGATCCCGCCGGCCCGTCGCGTCCGCAGAGCGGCGCGGTCCCAGCACCAAAGCGGGGCCAGCACGGCGAGCGGTCGGATGGCAAGCGCCTGCTGTCGAGACTACAAGTGGCCGTCACGTCGGGCCCGGGTATGTCACCCAGAACATCACAAACGCTCATAGCCCTCGGGCCCGTACGCGTCACTACCAGATGACCCACCAGGAGAACGGTGCAGCAAGACCGAGACGGACCGTCTTCGCCTCCACAACCGGGGAGATTCCGCAATGACTGGCTGTACCGACAAGCGTAGCGGCGAGACGGCAGGAAGCGTGACCACTGATGCAGCCGGCAGTGCCTCGAATCTCCCATTCGAGCAGCCCAGCATCGCGGTCATCGAGGCTGTCGTAACTGCAACGAACCGGGATCCCATCGACCTGCCCTGCCTGCACGACTTCGTCGACCCCGACGCCCTCGACGCACTCGTGTCGACCGGATCGGCCGACAGGCGCGTCAGCGTGTCGTTCGACTACGACGGCCTCGAGGTGACCGTCGATTCCGTCGACGGGATCGAACTCCGGGCGCCGTCGGGAGACGGCGACTGACCGACCGCGGCTCGCTATACCCGAGGTCGGGGTAGCGCCGCTAGCGAAACCGCTGTTGATGGCGTCGCTCGTCGGGCACCCCTGACGGCGTTCCTCGCGTCCGCGCTTCGAAGAAAGCCAAGGGCCGGATTTGAACCGGCGGTGGGCGGCTCTGCAGGCCGCTGCGTTCGGCCGGACTCTGCCACCTTGGCGCAGTACGTACTCCGACGCGTGCCGATTTATGAATTGTGAAAGGACGGCGACCGCCAGGCCGTCGTCCGACGAGCGCGTTCCACACGACGAACACCCACACACAGCGTTGCCACTGTTTGTGGGTGATGAATGGCCGGCGCAGATCGCGCCGGCATGAGTGGGAGGCGGCGAACCGAGTTTCCCAGAGGCTCTCGCACTCCAGTACTCACCGGAACGCTGGCGGGCTTAACTTCCGTGTTCGGGATGGGTACGGGTGTGACCCCGCCGCTATGGCCGCCTTAACGCCGATTCGCGGAATCGAACCGCGACACACGGGCATATCCCGTGCGCTCCGAGATCGGTCGGTCGATGCGGTGGCCGCGTGATACGTGCGATCCAGTTTGCGCCTGGACTCGCTCTCGCAAGTCCCAATGCAGAATGAATGGTGGCTTCGGCCAGTTAGTGCTCGCGGGCTAAACACCTCGTTACCTCGGTGCGTACACCCCGAGTCTATCGAACTCGTCTTCTACGAGCGGCCTCGGCGGTACCTCTTTTCCAGGTGGGTTTCCGGCTTAGATGCGTTCAGCCGTTACCCCGTGTGGCGTGGCTGCCCGGCAGCGCCCTCTCGGACGACCGGTACACCAGTG
>Ga0207733_100371_pt1 | contig 31612 bp, 36 predicted proteins | sample A23P3SouthBayCA_FD_187735 | JGI IMG/M metagenome (GOLD analysis project Ga0207733, IMG submission 187735) | Aerobic enrichment media microbial communities from Eden Landing Ponds, California, USA - A23 P3 (SPAdes) | ecosystem: Environmental > Aquatic > Marine > Unclassified | place: Emeryville... | reverse complement strand
AACTGGAATATTATTTGTATACTCCATAATTAATCGGCTACTTCGTAATTCCACAGCTGCCCTGCTCGGAGCGCTGTTTTTCGGTATATCCAGTGGTCCATTAATAATGGGTGCAAAGCCAATTGCACAATCAGTTGCAACATTATTTATAGCTGGGGCGATCTGGGCACTCACTACGTCACTAAATGCTCGAATTTTCACGGTATATTTCTTTCTCAGCGCCACTTCAGTCGCTACGCATAATCTGGCACCACTTGCCATCGGTGGCAGTGCAATCCTATTTCTGGGTTTGGACCAACTGCTTCCGAACCGCTTCAAAATTTGTCCCCGATCAAGTCGCCTTGACTCGGTCTCGATACGTGGTATCAGTGTCGGTCTAACCGTCGCGATACTTGGAATCCAATATTGGAGTGAAACGAACTACCTGAGCTATCAGGTGCTCCGTATCATTACTATTTTTTCATTTAGTGCGACTGGGTCCGAGGCGGTTTCTTCAACTAACTTTGCAGAACCCCCTCAGGTTGCGGTCTTTGGTCATGTATTACCGGGGTTACTCATGTGGGCGGCGCAACTGCTGATACTAATTACAGTTGTTGGAGTAGGTGTTTGGATGTTTCTCGAACAATTAAGTTTGCAGCCTGACTGGGAGCTAGAGATCCCAACCTATTGGGGGTTGGCTGCCACTATCTCTTTCGGAATTTTTGCAATTGCATATGCAATTGGTGGTTCAGGCCCAGTTACACGCACTCTTCCAACAGTGACACTTATCATATCGCCCCTAGTTGCTTTCGCCTTCGTGCACCTCTATAAACGGTCACTGGCCGGGCCAGCGGTAGTTGTGATATTGGTATGTGCTGTCCTCACATCAAGCATCCTACTACCTGGGCTTGCATACCCAGACCGCGAAACAGGCGACTTCCGTCCAACTGCGACCTCTAATGAGGTGGCAGCAACAGAACATGCGCATAGATATATTCCAGAGGATATTGTTGCTGACAGCTATATCGCAAACTTCGACAAATGGCGTCAGGTATCAAAGGGCCAATATCCGCAGAGGAAAATCACCGGAATTGTCACTCATACTGATCCGTCGTCAGTTAACCGTTATCATCGGGAGATAAACTCTGAGGAGGGACTGTTGTTCCGGGACAGGAATGACGAGGTCTTTGGAATTCATCCCCCACCGACGTGGTCTCGCATTTACAGTTTCGGCAGAAATGAATCAGGGATATATATCCCCTGAAAAGCTAAAATGAGAATACAATCCTAGTTAGTTGTATAGGGCCACAGACGCTCTTAGACATATTGGGGTGTTAGCAAGAAACAGTTCGGTCATTTTACGCTACATAGCATAGTGAAAGGAGGGTGAGAACTAGATCTTTGTAGTTATTTCAAAATAGTATACTTTCGGTTGTTGCTTGTTCTCACAGTCAACGGAGGTAGTTATTTATTTTTCCACGTGCACCCTGTTTGAGAATTTCAATAGGGCTTGTGTCGGGGTTAAGCGATTTGCCAGTATGATAGATAACACCGTTTGGAGGGAATTCATCCTCCCACAACATCACATGCTCGTGTTGACTCATCTTCTCCACGTTATAACCGCCAATCGCCAGTGCAAGTGCATATTGTTCTTTGTGATTGGCATTATGTCGGTACCCGAGATCCTGTCCCAAATAGTGGAGCCAGTCTTTCTCAATGGCCTGATGTGCTCCATTCTTAAATACTAACACTCCAGCATTAGGCATCCAGTCCAGATAGGGCTGTTCGAATCGGTTAAACATCTGCCTCCATTCGGGTTGCTTGACTTTAGTCGTACCTGGACGTGCTTTAACATCAAAGTCCCCCTTGCAAATCTCCCTGAGGTCATCCAATACAAACGTATCGCAGTCCAAGAATACTACCGAACTCTCGTCAACCGTACACAGCCACGTTTTCGCTCCATAGTAACTCTTCGAACTGAATGCCGCGAATGGTTCCGTTCGTGGTTCCACGAGTCGCAGATCTACCCCCAATCGTTCGAATGCATTAATATCTTCCTGATTTCGTGGGGGGGTGAAGAATACGACAATGTCCTCTGCGTCAGCATATTGAAGTAGTGACTTGACTGAAAGCTGCGCATACTCCGGGAGTTTCGAGACGCTTGATAATGTGTAAACGAATTTTACCATATAACTACGGACCCAATATTCATTGATAACCGAGGGCTTCCAATTGATTGTTTATCTCCTTATCAGGTTTCCCACCTTTCCTCAATGGATCTTCTGTCCTTATTTCTAACCGATCGCCGTTTTCAATAGTAAACCAAGGCACCTCTACAAGTTCGGGAACGTGAAGACCGACAGGGTGACCATATCCCCGGAGGGGAATTGGACTCATACGTTCTCCTGCAATATTTCCATGGTCAGCTGAAATGACCGTCTTCCCTTCTAATTTTTCCATAAGAGGATCTAATGCATCGAATACGAGGTCAAGGTTTTCAATATAGCCTTCCCAAACCTCTCGTTCGGTGATATCGCGCAGTCCAAACTTCAAATCCCGCCATGGGTTGCCCGTCGGCTCTTCGTCCTTTCCATATGTGAATCTACTCTGAGTAAACTGTTGACCGATCGGGCCAATAAACGGATGATGAGGCTGAATAAAATGTGCTATGATTCGCTTGTGTGGATATTCTTCTCGAGCTTCGCGGAGGCGGTTACAAACGGGTTTAGGTGGGACTGTTCCCAATTCATAATCCCAGTCCATATCTATCGACCAAATAACATCGTGGAACGTCTCTTCGGGGACTTTGGTTGAAACGAACGGATTAGTAGTAATGTACACTGTATCGTGGAACTCCTGGCCAACGAAGTTCTCTTCCAGCCATTCAGGAGTTGATGACCCTCGAGACTTTCGGGTGTCAAATGACCCATCAAATTTACATCGACGCTCGAACATATCTGCGCGGCAAGCGTCAAGGATTATCAGAGTATCCCAGTCCTCCTCCATAACGCGGATGCCTGTATTTTTCCGCCGTTCGTGATAGGCAATATTGCAAACTTCAGCAAAGTGGCGCGCAACCCCGACAAGAATCTCTGGGTTCTGAACCATCCGCTGGAGATTGCTCAAGTTATACTTTTCAAGATTCAAATCCATTAAGAGTCAGTGTTAGACCCACTTACTAATTACTTCTGTTAGTCGTTTACTTCTTCCAAGCGCCAGACTAGACCAACATCAGTAGTGTTCTAACCTCCTGAAGAAACGTGTACACCTTAAATACTCGACTGGACGTTAGACCAGAGTGAACCCACTTCAGATCGGCTGAGTGAGCCGAAAAGGAGTGCAAGAATCAGGAATAAAACCAAACCCACTGGAGGAACAATCACCAGCGAGAGTATAGATGAATCAATACAGACTGACAGCCCATAGATTACGGGCGCAACTGCAACGCCAGTTGCCAGTACTCGAAGCAATCGTATATCCTCAAGAGGATCGAAGCCGATTCGACGTGCGGCGTAAATGTGGAATATTAGCATCGAACCATATCCGATACTGGTGGCTATGGCTGCTCCTGTCATTCCGTATGTCGGAATTAACGCCAAGTTGAGGACTAAATTGATTAATGCTGCAGACCCAGTTGCCAGCAAAAGCACCCGTAACGAACCGTTCGCTTGCCCAATTGAGAAAATCGGCCTCGCCACTGAGAAGCCGACAGTACCTGGTAAGAGTAGTAGTAGTGGGATGACACTTGGTTGGAATTCGGCACCATAGTAGAGGGTGATAAACTCACTTGATAAGGAAGCGAGTCCAATGCAGAGCAGGAGAGATAGTAATAGAGTGTATCGCACGGTCCTACTCGCCAGATTCGAAATCTGCTCAGTGTGCCCTTCTTCCCACATAGTAGCTGTCGTGTGAAGGAAAACCGTCTGAATTGAGACTGGTGCAAACCAGAGGAATTCGCTAACAACTAGGGCTGCTTTATAGTACCCAGTTGTAGAACTTCCTGCTAGGGTCTGTAAGAGAAGGATATCTGTGTGGTACAGTGACTCGGTTAGCAGTGAAAGAGCGACACTGTATACGCTGAACGTGACTAATTTCTGCCTCTTGATATCCAGGGAAAATCGGTCGACAACTGACGATAGAGTAATCGATGATCGGAGAAAATACAGCCCGGACAAGAAAATCGTCAAGAGCGCGACAATCCTACCGAGAAGAACACCTTCTACACCATACCCGACGTTTACTAAAGCAAGAGCAATTACTCCAAAGATGATGTGAGAGACAACGCGAAGGGGTTCCGAGAGGGACTCCAAACTCAACGCCATTAGCGTACCTCGTGATAACTGAAACAGCTGTCTTCCGATGAGGATGAACGCTCCGAGGACGAAATAAATCCCAAACTGCTCCCCAAAGAGTTTCTGTGGAATTCCGACGTATACTGCGGAGAGTATCAGAAGTGTTCCAATTATTGAAATCGAGGCGCTGTAGCGGAAATAGAATCCAAAAATGTTGTTACGCCACTCGCGTGAGTCCGGATTCTCTGCTAAGAATTTCCGCAATCCGTCGAGCATTCCGGCATTCATTAACACGACCAGGATACCAAGAGACGAAGTCACAACGGCATATTCGCCGTATTGCTCACTTCCGAGCGCGCGAACCAACAGCGGGGTGATAACCATAGTAACCGCGATCGCCCCGATTCGCGCCCCGACGATAGAAAGGAATCCTCGAATAATCCTCGAAGACATCAGGTATGCGAAGTTATTTTACACGGTGTAATAAAAGAGACGATAGAACAGTAGGCCCGCCGACTCATAGATAACTGAAACTCACCCCAAGCTATCCATCACATGAACTCGTCTTCGGTATCAATCATTATCGCAACTATGGACCGGGAACAGGACCTCCGACGGTGTATCCAATCAATAGCCGAGCAATCTCAACCTCCTTCTGAGGTGATCATCGTCGACGACGGCGACCTCGAAGACAAGACCGTGAATGAGTTCTCTACGCAACTCTCTGATAGAACCGACCTTGTCCACACCGACTCAAGTGGGCCGCCTGGTCTCTCCGTGGCTCGAAATACGGGAATCCAGAAAGCAACCGGAGAGATAGTTCTTGTACTTGATGACGATGCTGAGATTGGGGAGTCGTATCTTGAGGAACTCTCAAACTGGTTTGAGGAGGTTGACGATCCCAATTTTGTCGGAGTCGCTGGATTCGACGACCGTCTTCGAGAGTATTCCGCCCTAGAGAATAAGTTTCGTCGACTTTTCCTTTTGGAGGAGGGAGGGTGGCGAATCAACAAGGTGGGGGTTCAGTCGAGATCGATTGGAATCGACTCCCCAACGAAGGCAGATTGGATGCCTGGATACAATTTTGCGTACAAGCGTGAGGTCATCGAGGACCACCTTTTCCCACAATACAATGGCGGCCGCGAGGCTCTGGAAGACATCGCTGTCGGATGGGAGCTCAAACAGGAAGGAAAGTACTCGATTATTGATCCAGAGTTACCAGTCCGTCATTATGACCCGCCAAAACAGGATTCTGGCTACACTATTGGGGTTAAGCATGGTCGAAACAGGCTCCGCTATTTTCGAAAGTATGGCGAATCTAGACACACGCCACAATTTATTTGGGCGATGATGGGCATTCTAATGCTTGAGATAGTGTCACCACTCGCTACCCAGCGGTTCTATTTCCATTGGACCAAGTTTGTGGGTATTATATTCGGTTTACTTCTTCAACTCTCCACGAAAGATGACGACGCTGTATACTAGTCCTGAGACGTGGAATTGCATTATTTCGTCAAGTTGGATACTACCCGGTATGCAAGCATCAAGAGTTTTATAATCGAGACATTTCCGCTAGGCTAATGACCAGTCCCAACGTCGCATTGATCGTTTTAGATACTGCGCGTGCATCGATGGTTGGCCGACTATTGGACGAAGGGAAGTTGCCGAATCTGCAGCGAATCGCGAATAAGGGGAGTAGATTTAGAAATTGTATGTCAACTGCACCTTGGACACTCCCTTCTCATGCCTCGATGTTCACCGGCCAGTACACGTCATCACACTGTGCCCACGCTGGTACAAAGAGTTTTGACCCCCAAGTCCCCACTTTGGCGGAACGGGCCGAAGCAGCAGGTTATGATACACTTGCGTACTCGAATAATACGTGGGTTAGTCCGGAGTTCGGGTTTGATTCGGGATTCCAGGACTTTCTGGTCCGCTGGGAAATTCGGGAAGGTGGGAGTGATGTGTCTTCCATCGAAAAGGCGGACTCGCTGCGGGACAAGTTATCGATTCTTTTTACAAAACTCAAAGAAGAACCGTTTGATGCGCTGGCCAACATCCTCTATGCGGCATATCTGAATTATAGTTCCCAAGAGGACTCCGGAGCTGCCCGTACGAACTCTCGATTACGCAATCTCTTCCAGTCGAGGCAATCGGGGTCTCCGTTCTTTCTCTTCGTGAATTATGTTGAACCCCATCTCCCATATGACCCGCCAGAGCATTTTCGTAGAGAATTTGCTCCTGATACTAATGCGGAGGACGTTAATCAAGACCCTTGGAGATTCCTGACTGGAGAAATAGAGATGAGTGAAAATGATTTTGATCGGCTCAAGTCGTTGTATGAGGCTGAACTAATCTACCTTGACCAACAGATTGGAGAATTAATAGAGATTCTACAGGAGTTGGGTGAGTATGAGGATACTGCGTTATTTATCGCCGGCGACCATGGTGAAAATTTGGGCGAATTCGGCCTAATGGATCACCAATACTGCCTCTACGATACGCTAATAAACGTCCCGATGATTTGTCGTCACCCAGACTACTTCCCTGAGAACGAAGAATTTGATGAGCTGATCGAGCTTCGAGACTTGTATCCAACTATACTCGAGATAATAGGGGAATCCGACGAAGACGCAAACGATAGTGTTTCCGATCATAGTTTCGCGTCACCGGGCGAGTCTAATTTTGGCCGTGAATTTACTATTGCAGAATACCTAGAACCCCAACCATCACAACAAGCCCTTCGAGACCACGTAAACAAAATATCAAAAGACATTGAAAAATATGATCGGGCGTTACGATGTATCCGAACAAACGATTGGAAGTATGTCGAGGCTACTGATGGGGCCGAAGAACTGTACGACTTGCGGGTTGAAGTGAACGAATCAGAGAATATCGTCGATAGCCACAGAACAAAACGTACTGAACTTAGGACCCGTCTCTCGGGAGCAGTTGGTGACCTTATTAGGGCGCCCGGGGAAGGGCATTCCCAAATGGACAAAGAGACAAAGCAGCGACTGGAGGATCTAGGGTACATCCAGTGATGAACTCTAATGCCGCAGCAGAATCAGTCGAATCTCTAACAAGCGCCAAAGTGTGACGGAATACACAGAATTCTCATGATGACGGACTCCAAGGTTATTGTAATTGGACTAGATGGAATTGGCTATGACGAAATCGATGACTTCCTCACAGATAATAGCTTCCCGAATCTTCGCGAAATTCAGCATCGGGGTGTGGGAAGAACACTGCAGAGCACTCACCCTCCTTGGACACCCTGTGCTTGGCCGTCACTCCTCTCAGGAAGAAACCCGGGGAAACACGGCGTCTTCGACTTCTTCACGAACGACGGCTACGAGAAGACGCTTATCGACCGGACGGCTGTCGACGCACCGTATCTCTTCGAGACCTCCGCAGAGGCCGACAAGACGTCGCTCGTCATCAACTATCCGGTGACGCATCCTGCGCCCGAGATCGAGAACGGCGCCGTCGTCCCGGGCTATCTGGCCAGAGATGACGTCGAATTTTCGCCATCGGGCCTACGAGAGGAGTACGAGGCGGAGTACGGCGACTACCAGATCTACCCCACGTACGGCACTAACGACGACCCGGTCGCTGAGTACACCGAGGTCGCGCGCCATCGCCGGGATATGGCACAGTTCCTCGACGACCGCTACGACTGGGACTTGCTGGCAGTACAGTTCCAGGTCACAGACTCGATCTTCCACGATCTCGATGACTGCGCCCAGATCCGGGAGATCCTGGAAAACGTCGACGAGTTCGTCGGCGACATCGTCGACCTCGCCGACGACGACCCGCTCGTGCTCGTCGCGTCCGACCACGGGATGGGTGACTACGACTGGACGTTCTACGTGAACTCGTGGCTCGCGGATCACGGCTACCTTGAGACGACGACTGGCGACGAACAGTACTTCCGACAGGCGAAAGACGACCTCAAGGGCGAGGCCGACGACGATAACAACTCTTCCGCGGTCGCATCCGTTGCCGACGCGACGGTGTCCGCGCTTTCGACTGTCGGCCTCTCGCCACGGCGAATCCACAGTGCACTCGGGGTGGTCGGTCTCGCTACAACCGTCGAACGCCTCCTCCCAGAGGATTTTCTAGTCGCCGCACAGAATCAGGTCGTCGATTACGAGAACTCGACCGCTTACCAACTCTTGTTCAACAGCCTTGGCGTCCACCTCAACGTCAAAGGACGTGACCCACACGGCGTCGTCCCTCAAGATGAGTATGAGGATGTCCGCACCGAGCTCATCAAGGAACTCGAATCGGTCCGCGACCCGGACGGGAAGCTCGTGTTCGACGCAGTGAAACCGCGTGAAGAGGTGTACGAGGGAAAACACGTCAACGACGCGCCGGACATCGCCCTGTTCCCTCGTGACTATCGCTACGACGTCAGCGGGTCCATCCTCGACACGTTCCGGCGGTACCCTCACAAGAACCACAAGCCGAATGGGATTCTCATCGCGAATCGACCGCTCAACGATGTCGATCAGCCCAAGATATACGACATCGCACCGACGGTCGCGGCAGAACTCGGTATTCCCGTCGATAGCAATACGGACGGTAGAGTCCTCACAGACACTGAAGAGGAAGCTGAACGCGAGAACTGGGACAAAATCGCTGGCGACTACACGGAAACGCGGTCGTCACGCGATACGACCAGCGTCGAAGATCGACTCGCCGACCTTGGCTACATGGAGTAATCAGACGAGGGTCCGGTATAGGTCGTACGTTCGGTCTGCGACGCCCTCCCAAGAATACTGTTCTTCGACAAGTTCGCGACCGTTATTCCCCCAGCGTTCCGCACGGTCAGGCTCTTCGAGCGCCGTCCGAATTGCCTGCGCTAGCTCGTCCGGTGATTTCGGGGGCACAAGGTACCCTGTCTCGTCGTGGTCGACGAACTCCTCGATACCCTCGACCGACGAAGTGATTACAGGGGCACTCGCGGCCCACGCTTCAAGCAGTGTGAGTGGGTGCCCCTCCCAAACCGACGGCAGAACAAACACACCAGCCGAGGCGTAGTACTGGGGAATAGCTTCGTCGGAGACACGGCCCTCAAACGAGACGCGGTCAGAAATTCTAGCCGCCACAACTTGCTCTTCCAACTCCTCGCGCTTCGGCCCGGTTCCGACAATTCGCAGCGTAGATTCTGGGAACTCGTCGGCAACACGAGAGAAGGCGTCGATGAGATCCGTAACTCGCTTTTTGGGGGCAAGTCGACCTAGGAAGAGGATGTCCTGGTTTCGGTCTGCGTCAACGTCGAACCGGTCAAGATCGACACCGTTCGGGACCGGCCACACGTCGTCGTGCCCTGTCTCAAGAAGGTCGACGTGTTCGTGGTTCACCGAGATAACCGAGTCGTAATCGAATCCGAGGACGAACTGTTTCTCAATCCGCCGTTTCACATTCGCAAGGGCGGACTCGTCCCGCCCAACACCTGACGTCAATGCCGTCCCGTGGACTGTAAACACGGTTGGCGTTCCGGAGAGAAATCCGGAAACGCGAGTGGGAACCGCAGGGATGAAGGTATGGCCATGGATTACGTCGTACTCCCCACGCAGTAACTGTGGAATCGGCGTGATCATCGACGAAACACGACCGAGGGGGTTCCAGTACTCGGTACATGGGCCCACTCTATGGACAGTCACCTGTCCGGACTGGTACTGTTCAGTATCGGTATTCCGGTCTCCATCTTGTTTGAGGGCACGAGTATAGATGTCGACGGTGCACCCGTGATGTTTCGCAAGAGCGATCGCGAGTTCCTTCACGTGGACTGGGCCACCGCCGGTACGCGGCCACCAGTCGTCTTGGATCATCGCTATGTGCATCCAGGATTACTCCGTGTACCCCAGTGCACTCAGTCGCCGCTCAATCTCTTCATCAACCTCACCTTCCGCAGCCCCATCGCCGTTCTCGACGCTAACGCGCCGTTCAATATGCGCCTCCAACTTGGAACAAAGCGACCGATCCGTCACGTCTCCAAACTCGATTGCCCCAGACTCCGTATCACGCTCACCAAAACACGCACCACCCCGAGTTCGAACTGCATACCGCCGGAGATGGCTATGCTCGTCCTCACCACGGGCCTGGGAGAACACGTGCCTGTCCCCATCGACGTCCTCCAGTAGCGAAAACGACGCTGACTCACCAATACCGCTCTCGATCGTCGCCACGATATCCAGTGTACTCACCGGCTCCTCGACGACCCGACCTGCCCCACCAGGCGGCCGAACGAACAACGGAACGTGCGTAATCTCGTCGTGCAGATATCGGGGATGCTCGTAGTACCCATGCTCCCCGAACGCATCTCCGTGGTCAGCCGTCACGATCAACAGCGACTCCTCCAACAGCTCACGCTCCCGAAGCGCCTCCAGGAACTCCCCGATCCGCATGTCGTTGTACCGGATCTCCCCGTCGTACAGGTCGATCAACAACTGCCTCTCCTTGTCAGTGATCGACTCGGGTTCGTCGATAGCCCGCTGATACAGCGACTGCGCATCACGCCCTGACAGTCCATCATCCGCGTACAGCGTCGCGTACTTCCCAGGCGGCTCATACGGCCCGTGGGTGTCCATGTAGTGGTTCCAGAGGAAGAACGGCTGGTCCTCCTCCAACGAATCCACCCACTCCAACGACCGCTCGTTAATCTCCTCAGCACGCGCGTAGTGCCGATTCCGGAGCTTGTCCAGCGCCCGCTGAGCCAGTGCAATCAGTTTGTGCTGACCCAAGTGGAGGTCGTCGTCAAAATGGTCGAACCCCTCGTCGAATCCGTACGCCCTCGAGACGAACGGGTTCGAGTGGAACCCCGCCGTCGCGAACCCTTCCTCGGAGAGCGTCGACGCCACCGTCTCCGTCGCCAGGTGATACCCTGAATCGATGGCTACGTCCGGATACTCCCCAGTTAGGAGCGCCGGCACGGCCTCGCGCGTGTGTGAACTCGCGCTATACGCGTTCGTGAACCGGATACTCTCCGCCGCGAGTTCATCAAGGACAGGGGACGTATCGCGATGGTAGCCGTAACAGGAGAGGTGATCCGCCCGCAACGCATCAGCAGAGAGCAGAATCACGTTCTCCCAATCTGTACTCATTCTACTACATCGAGATACCTACGCGAGTAATAACTTTGCGTTCCGACTAGTTCCGACATGTGTGATGTACCACGTCACGGTCTAAACTCTCGAAGCCGCTCCCACTCGACTCGGAACATCGGCTCTTCCTGATGGCGCTCCGCGTAAATCACGCCGACCAGGAAGTAACACCAACTACGACAGCAGCCAGCCGGTAGGAGTCTGCTGAATCAGCCCGGTCAAACAACGGATGGAGCCAGAACGCGTTCCCGACTACGGAATGCCCGATGTCTTTGAACGCGTACTCGTAGACGGGGCTCACGCGCCAGAAATCGGGCATCATTGCCCAAACACCGCTAGCAACCGCTAACGCATCCTCATACCGTGTTCGGACGGGGAGATATGCCAAGAGGAGGGTCATGCACAACGCGCCGAACGCGAAGTGCGTCAGTGCAAGACTCATTGAGAACGTCTTCGGAAGGTGGGTATACGTACTTGGGAGTGATCTCGTGCCCAGCCCACCGTCTCCGAAACCGTATTACCAACACGACGACACTCCCAAGCAAATGCGCGTCGCCTTCGTCAGTAATGTCGTTTTTCCGTTTGTCACCGGCGGCGCCGAGAAGCGAATCCACGAGATCGCGACCCGCCTGACCAACAAAGGCCACGACGTCACCATCTACGGCCGGCATTTCTGGGACGGCCCCGAACAAACGACCCACGAGGGAATCACCCTCAGAGCCGTCAGCCCGGAACGCGAACTCTACACCGGCGACGACGGCCAGCGCTCCGTCACCGAGGCCCTCGAGTTCGCCAAGGACGTCGTCGTACCCTTGCGACGCAACATCGACGATCACGACGTCGTCGTCGCCTCCGTCTTCCCGTACTTCCCCGTCCTCGCTGCGAAACTCGCCACCGTCGGCACCGGCACCCCTCTCGTTACCACCTGGCACGAGGTATGGGGCGACTACTGGAACGACTACCTCGGCTACCTCGCCCCCTTCGGAAAGCTCGTCGAGCACATCACCGCCCGCACGCCACAGCACCCCATTGCCGTCTCCGGCATCACCGCCGACCGCCTCGCCCGCATCGGCCAAGACCGAAGCCACATCCGGACCATCCCCAACGGCATCGACTTCGACCAGATCCGCGCCACCGAGCCCGCCGCCGATGGCTTCGACGTCCTCTTCGCCGGCCGCCTGATCGAGGACAAGCGCGTCGGCGTCCTCCTGCAGGCGTTCGACCGCGTCGCCCCCGCTGACGCCACACTCGGCATCGTTGGCGATGGCCCCGAACGCGGAGCACTCGAAGAGCTCGCGACGACTCTCGACACCGTCGACCAGATCACGTTCCTCGGCTTCCTCGACGACTACGAGGACGTCCTGGGCCACATGCGCGCTGCCGACATCTTCGCCTCCCCGAGCACGCGCGAGGGCTTCGGCATCACGTTCGCGGAGGCGATGGCCGCGGACTGCACCGTCATCGCCGCCGACCATCCCGGCTCAGCTGCGGACGAGGTCATCGGCGACGCTGGGTTCCTCGTCGATCCAACCGTCGACCACCTCAGAAAGACTCTTGATAGCGCTCTTCACGGTGACCGACCATCTTCGGACCCGGTCGAACGCGCGCAGCGATATGACTGGGACGCAGTAGCGGACCAGGCTGAAACTGCTTATCAAAGTGCCATCGACGGATCCTGGTGAAAATATGCCCTCCACAACATCCAACGTTCACGTTACTCCCCAGATTCAGCCCCCTTCCCGACAACCACACCGGGAAATCCTCTGGACGACTCGGCCAATTCCTCAAAATCATCTCCATCAATTTCCCCGGCCCGAACCAACGCCCCAATCTCGGCATCGGTCAACTCCCCATCGTCCTCAAAACGCTGATACAGCGCCTCGATATTGAGGTCGTACTCAACCGAGAGGGACACGTCCGCGTCGGTCGCCCGACCTCAGTCATCGATACCCAGTCGGTCCTTCACGTCGTCCTGCGATACCGTCTCACCCCGCTCTCGCTGCTCGCGGCTCTCGGCTAGATGCTCGAGTGCTTCCTCGGACAGCTGCGTTGGTGGGTTGACGGCATCCCGGAGGGCGTCACGGATGAACTCGGATTTGTTCGCGTACCCTCGTTCCTCCCAGACATCATCAACCTGTGCCAGCAGCGACTGTGGCACTCGGACGTTGATCTTCTCCATTTCGCCGTCGCCACCGGCGTCGCTGTCGGTGCTCATATGCTGTGATACGCTTGTATCACGTAAGTCGCTTCGGTCGACTCTTTGCACTGTGGTTGACGAGGTCGAGACTGTGCTCGAGGGGGAAACACCTACACGTCCTCTAGATACCCCCGTCGCTGTTCCATCTTCTCTTGGTCGGTGCGCTCGTCGTAGTGCTTCTCGATAACCCGTTCCGAGACGTCTGCACGATCTGAAACTACTCTGAAGGGAACGTCGGACCGGAGTCAGCGTGATCGATCCGCGCCGGAACGGGTGCGGTGAGACAGACTCCGGACAGCTACTGATCTTGGCGTGCTCTGTCGACTCACACGTCTCGGGATTGCGGTCAAGCGGACACCGCCGCTTGTACCGGCATGGTTGGGTGTACTTGTACGCACACCCCGATATCGTGCCATTTGCGGTGCGCCCGTTCCTGGTAGTGATGAGCGGCTCTCGACCGTACTCGTCAGTGACGGCAGGGCGCTTGAGCTCGATCCAGTCGTCGAGGAGGGCAGCGAGCGACACCGAAATGGCGACGTGGCGCTCGGACGTGTGTTTGTTCTTGAGCGGCGTCCCGGTCTCGGGCCGGTGCCTGAACCGGAGCGACTGTGTAACCGAATCGTAGTCGTCAAGGTCGAGCGAGCGAACGGCGCCACAGCGGGCCATCGTGTGCCACATTACCGCCAGCGTCACGTGGGCCCGACTGCAGTAGTGGAATCGGTCGAGATTGTTCAGCACTTCCTGGGCCGTCTCCGTGTCAAGGTGCAGGTCTCGAACGCCCTCGTCCCCAGTAAGGGTCGGCGACTGGACGCGTTCGGAAAGCCCGCTGTTGACGGCCTCGATGCTCTCACACCATCGCACGAACACGCGGGTCGTGTCCATCATTGATTTTTCTGTCGAGGGAGCCCAGTCGGCTTCCTTGCGACTCTCGAGTTGATACTCTTTGACGAGTCGACCGGTGAGTTCGTTCAGGTTGGTTATCTCCCGATCGTCGAGCCAGTCGACGAACGTGGAGATGCGCGATCGGCGGGCTCGAATGGAGCTCTGAGAGAGGGTTCCTTTCTTGTCTTCGAGGTACAATTCTAAGGCGCTGCTCGGATCGATTGGATCGAGGTCTGACATACTAGTTCACGCTCACGTTGGGTGCGCGAACCACCAGACGGCGGCCAGATCCGAATCGCGTTCAGTGCGACTGTACCCTGCAGATACCAATTTGAAAATCATGACTCAGCGTATACGAGAGAGGTGACCAAACGCACACTTCGAGACCCGGTTGCGAACTAAAGTGTCGTCCCTGAGACCCAAAACAGAACTCGATTCTCTCACAGCGGCAACAAGGTCATTCCAAACGCCCGGACGCCGTTCAAAAGGCTCTATAGGATGGTATGTATGCCTGCTTAGTCTCAGAGCGGAATAGAAATCGAATAGACGAAGGCCGAGGATTCAACTACACCATTGATCACGTGGCTCTGATTGGCCTGTGCCAAGGATCCAAGATACTCGTATTTGACGGTAAGCGGTGAGCTTGTTCACCACAATGATTAGCACAGTGTGGAGACACAGATTGGGGAATTCAAGGTGAAGATAAGCGAAGAGGAAGTCCAGTCTACAGTACCTAACCGATATTTCCACACCGCGAATTGGAGAAATTACCCCCAATTGTATTTTTGACTGTTTTTCGTCCTTACATCGAGTCGGTCTTACCTCCGGTAGTTGTGGTGTGCTCCTTCACACCCCGAGTCTCCCTGTGCACTACTTCACAATCAACGAGCAGCGCCTTCCGTTTTTGCTCCACTCCACTCCCGGTTTGGACCCGTTGAGCGTCCCGTAATCGCACACCGGGAACCGTCTCGGCTATCTCTTCAAGCAGGTCGTACGCGTATCGTCGAGACACCCCCGCACAGCCTTTCACTTCATTCGCGGACACCGAGACCTTCGACTGACTAGTACTCGCTTTGTTCTCGGCGTACGCCAGCACCCGCGCGATTTTCTCTTCTTTCGACGACGAACCATCACCGACAGATTGCATTGTCGCGAGTTGCTGTTCGATCTCAGTGAGTCGTGCTTCGAAGTCGCTGAGTTGGTTGCCGACGGCGCGTCCCGCATCGGGCAAGCCGTGTATTGAGTCAATATCTTGTGAGAGTAGTCCTCGAATTGCGGCTTTGAGTAGTGGGAGGTCGCGGCCGGTCACGGTCTGAAGCTCCGCCTGCAACTCGTCGACGACGGCCGCGAGGTCGTCCGTGGTCTCATTCCCAGACGTCGCGTCGGTCATGGGGGAGTGCCACTCCCAGGAGGACTGTAGGCGAGGAGTTCGACGTAGCCGAGGGTGGTTGTGTGGTGGTGTTTGTAGGTTGTTGTGCCGAGACGTCCCCGAATAAGTAGTTCAGTTACGCCTTGTGTGGGGGTGAGTTCGATGGGGGCACAGCCGCGACAGTAGAGTCGGGGAAGATCCCACTGGGTTTCGTCTTCTAACTGGTAGGCGTAGGCCTCGACGTACGCACCATCTCGCAATCGAGTTTGACAGTCCACACAGCGTGTCGGGACGTCACCCGCCCCGAACGAATACCCCGTACACACCCGCGAGGGCGTGGCAGTAACCGCCGGTTCGTCCTCGACAGCTTCGACCTTCCAATTGTTGTGAACATCGGGCGTGTCGCTCATTCCTCGGTGCCCTCTTGGTCGTACTCGCGTGTGGGGTCGAAACACGCGAAACAGGGGAGTCGGTCACTATCCGGGCCATCACACCAGGTAGGGTCGTAGCACTGGTCGCTAGTCTTTTCTCGTAGTGGTCTCGTAGTTCGCATTGCTTCTCAGCCTCTGGGAAGCGCGGTCGCCTGCTCTAACAGGCGGCCACTTTCGTGACTGCGCGCCTCTAAAGCGGGTAAGGACCCGCACAATAATAAATTTACGCTGTAAACTTACTATGGTTGTTTTACAATGTAATCACAAGGTGTCATGTAGATGGCCGCGCGAGAGATAAAGAAATGGCCCACATCGAACTTAACGAAACTGATCGTCTGATTTTAGACGAACTCCACGACGGCAGAAATGTCCCTGCGAATATCGCCGATGAACTAGACGTCTCCCGGCAATATGTTCAGCAGCGCCTTCGTCGGCTCCGTGAGCATGGATATGTGCGGAATATCGGACGGGGAGTCTACGAACTCGTTGAGGATCCACGGGAGAACGCATAACAGGAGGTAGTGGAGGTCTTGCGTTCAGCTGGATGGAGTCTGTTAATTCGAACACTGTCTTCCAGTTCGCCAAAATTAATGAATGATAGTTAATAATGGAGGGATATGGATCGGCGGCGATACATAGAGAGTTTAACGGGCGTTGGGATGGCGTTGGTGTCGGCGGGGTGTTCTGGAGATACGCAATCCTCATCGATGACACGCACGGACACGCGAACAACTACGAGACCCCGATCAACGGACACTCCTACTGGTAGGGAGACGTCGTCGGAGTCGGTTGGGTCGGTTTCGGAGGTGAATGCTCAGTGGACGCATATTTATGGAGATTCACAGCATCGATTCCACATCCCGGAGTACAGTGGGCCAGACCCACCATTTGGGAAGGTGTGGGGTGTTAATGCGGATCGTCATGAGCGGTTCCAGCCAACGAATCTGTTTGTTGGGAACAGTCTGTATACGAATCCGGCCGGAACCACCGGTGTATCCGTAACGAACGGTGCGACAGGGAAACATGCGTGGACGGGGCCCGAACACCATCTTGGGCAGGGTTTGTACATTCAGGATGGACGCTATGTGTTCACCTATGGTGCAACCGATCCGGAGACCGGGGAGGTCATGTGGAAAGACCTGCCGGAAAACGATTCGTACATCCTCAATAGTGGTATCGACGATGCGGTCTATGGGTATGCCTCGACGGGGGAGTTCGTAAAGCGATCACTCGCTGAGGGGAGCGTCCAATGGAGAGTGAACGGGACAAGTAATCCCACTCCCAGTAGTAATCATTTTTTCCGGCCGACACAGGCGGGTATCACGGTGGGGCTTCGAACCGGCCATAAGAAACCAAATTCGGTGGTGAGTCTGAATCGATCTGATGGTGCTGAACAGTGGCGCCAACCACTGACGAAGACTGGCTTCCCAATTCTGGCAGCTGATTCTGGTGTGCTTGTAGTTGATAAGCGGAACCTCACCCACATTCAGTGGTTAGGAGCAGAGACCGGCACCCCACAGTGGGAAAAAGACGTCACAATGCAGGATATTCCGTATGGGCCGGGTCAGAATCGATTCGCGGCGGACGAATCGACGCTCTACGCCATTGAGACGACCTCGAACTCATCCCAACTCGTCATCGCGGCCTACCGGTTGTCCGACGGGAAACAGGAGTGGACGCAGACGCTCACACCGACGGATGCCGGATCGCTTACGCTGAGACGGTCTTCTGGTATTTGTAGTACGGAAGGCCGTATTTTCAGTCGATTTACTGCGGTCAGGGATGATAATACGCGAGTCAATCGGACGGTTTGTCTACGGAAAACCGATGGGAGGGAACAGTGGCGGTACGACGACTTCCTGTATAGCTACGTTACTGAGCACGGGATGTTTGGAGTGTTCTTGAATCCGCCACAGTACGGTTTTCTCGCCGGCTCCACGTGAGGACTACATCCCCGAATATAGGATCCAGAGAAGGGGTTAGACGGTGGCGTTGAGTGGGGGTTCGAGGAGTTGTCTTGTTTTGAGCGCTCCTCAGAGACGGCTGAGGGTGCGTTTGGTCGTGAATTTGTTCAGGGGAGGTGTCGATTTGTTGAATAGGGGGCCCAGCGAGTGTTGTAGACGCCGAGGCCACTCCCGTTTGCGGGTTCACTGGTTTCGGGGTCTGTGCCGCCGCCATAGATGCTGGAGGGGCCGTCGGATGCGCCCCACCAGTTGTGGCGGGCGTCGGTTGTTGGGCCGCTGTAGGTGACGACGCCCGCGTCGCCAGAATTGAAGTTGGTGTGGCGGGCGACAACCTCGGAGTTCTGGGAGGCGATGCAGAACTGGTCGTTCTCGAACGTGCTCTCGATGACGTGCACCAGATCCGCGCCGTACGCGATGAGGCCGGTTGCGACGTACTGTCCGCCAGTGTAGTAGTTGTCCCGGATCCGCGTATCCTGAATCAGGGCGGAGGCGACGCCGCTCACTTGCACGCCGTTCTGTCCGTTGGTCGCGGTGCTACCGGCACCGGTGATGGTGGAGTCGAGCAGGGTGAACTCGAGGCCGTCACCTTCCGCGACGATGCCGTTCTTCTGGTAGTCGTGGATGTTCGCTCCGCGGACGACAACCGAACGGGTGGTCCCGTCACCGTTGTATGCGAACACGCCAAATCCGCGCTGGGCGCCGCTGAACGGGTCGTCGGTGACGTTCGTTACCTCGACGTCAATGAGTTTCCCGCCAGCGTTCGCGAAGCCAACGCCGACGAAGTCATCGTGTCCGCCAGCGTTCCGCCCGCCATCGACAGTGAGGTGTCGGACTTCCGCGCCGGTCGCGTTCACGAACACGACTGGATACTCTCGGTCGCCGTTGTGCACGAAGGAGGCCGAAAGCGAGCTCGGTGATTCGACGGTAGTCTGTCCGGGTCCCGCACCGAGTAGCGTCACTGGCTTGGTGAGGACGACCTGTTCGGTGAACGTTCCGGGAGCGATTCGAATGACGTCACCCGGAGTTGCCGCGTCAACAGCCGCCTGAATCGACTTCCCGGCTGGGACGACTGCGTCGACGACAGGGTTGTGGGCGCCGTTGTTGTGCCGGCACTGTTCGGCGTAGAACCCGAGGTCGAACTCGACGGAGTCGGATTGGATCTGGTTTCCGACCGAGGCGGGGAGTTCCCAGGCGAACCCGAGATGGCGGGTCGTCTTACCCGGGAAGCAGACGCGGTCGGTTTTGGTCGGGTTAGCAGTTAGTGGAACACCCTCTTCGAGGCGTTCGAGCACCTCTCGGAGCGTTCCCTCGACGATAGTCGCGTCCGCCTTCGACACCGAAACCGACGATGGGTTCGAGCCTGACCGGCCGGTTAGGAGTGTCTCAGTGTCGTCGCGTTCGTTGTTCCCGTCGTCATACCAGACAACGGCCTCGATGGCGTCGAGGAGTTCGCCCGTCGCCGGCCCGACGTCGCCGAGCGCGCCGACTTCTGGTTCTGGTTGGCTGTTCTCCGCGTTCGCTTGGATATCGCCCAGCAGCCAGACGTACCCGGGGTTGTCGAACAGGTGGACGCTGAACGTGACTTCCCCGGAGTCCCCGGGTTTCACGTCTTCGAGGTCTATCACGGGCTCCTCGAAGTCAGTGGGGAGGTCTGCGAACTGGTCGCGGAACGCGTCCTCGACGCGTGCGGTGGACCACGTGGGGTGGTCGTCGGCAATCGCATCGCGAGTGCGAATGGGATCCTGTTGTCCGTCGTTGTCCTCGTCCGGGTAGGCGTTCACGTACTCGCGGCCGTTCGGGCCGTCGTACGTCTGCTGCCAGTCAATTTTCAGGTCGAGCTCACCAGCGGTGACGGTGTTGGTGGTGGTCTCGGTATCGTGGAGGAACGCCATGGTGCCGGTGCCGGTGAGTGCCGCACCCGCGCCGAGACCGGCGAGGCCGCCGAGCACGGTTCGTCGCGTCAGTCCGGGGTGTCCGTCGTCGTCTGTCATGATTTCTCGTTACCTCATGCGTGTACTCGTTGCGTGCAGTGACGCGAGCTCGCGAGGCTAACAAGCGATTGTTGTCCGAACACCCCCGTATATATGAGAGAATTGACTACTCAATAAAGTGAGTATAAGAACCGCGAAAAGCACCATATCGAAGAGAAAACGCCCGCGACGCAACTGTACGCAAGGAAACCAATGCGTGCTCGATCACCCAGGGGGAGTACTCGCGAAGAGCGAATCACCCGGATGAGATAGGAGGGCCTCTACAGCAGCCTGTGAGTGCCTCCCACGTGGTGTCGGTATCGATCACACGAACACGTACGCCGACCCGGCATACGCACCACTCTGAGTCCCCTCAGTATTCGCTCCAAGGATGGCGGTTGATTCATCGCTCGTCGTCTCCATCGACGCCGACACCAAAACCTTCGCGCGCACGCAGATACGGGCGCTCATCGCCGGAGTCAGGGTGCTGCTTGGACGGCCAAATTGAGTGCCTGTGGTAGGAGTACGCTGAGTGCGATTTGAGACCACATCGTGAAAGTGGACGGATATTCTCGGGTGCCTTTTATCTGGGTGAGACGGTGCTGGATTTCTTCTCGTTTGTCGGCGTCAGCAAGATGGGAGGTATTGATATCGTATGGATTATCGAGTAGCTCTCGGATTTCGTCTTCGAGTTCTCGAATCTTCGTTTCTTTTTTGCGTTTCATGACCATGTGGATTCGATACATCGAGTATCCGATCGAGGAAAGTCCTACGAGCCAGATACCCGAAAACACAACGGCTGCTATCGGTTCTGGCTCGGGGTATGGCGTAGGGATGACTGGGAAAATCACCGGTGCATAGAGGAGTGCGAAGTACAGAAGGAGTCCCGCAGTGAACAAATAATAGGATCGCTTGAGCAATCGACCGACGGTCGCGAATCCACCCATATTCCTCGGGTCGTAGTAGAACAGTTCCAGGTCTGCGTGTGCGATCCGCCGTGGAAGCAAGAAGTGGACGCCTATGTAGAGGAGGGCAAACTCGATTATCAGTGGCGCATACACGAGTGGGATGACGAAAAAATTCAACAGAACTGTCGACACGACCCCCTCGATTGCAAGGACTCGTGAGAGCCCCAGCAAGATAAAGAGGTTACCATAGAACAGGGCGACTCCGATGCCGTAGGCACCGAGTTTGTATCGGAACGGGATGATTGGTGTGAAACGATCAGTCTCGGTGCGAGTACTGGTTTCACGGTCCGAAATACGGAGATCCGTCACAGCATCCGCATACGCGTCGCGCATCCATCGGATTCCGACCACACCCAGAATAATCCCCACCGGGATGACAATGCTGATGGGGTCGCTGACGATTGAGCTCCGCCCACTGATGAAGTAATTATACGAGTCAACAACGCCGTAGTCGAGAAGCAATCCACTTGCGACGAGCAAATACGGCGGATATACGTTCCAGGGCAGGATGTTCGCAATTCGCTCGAATCCAAGGCGGGTCGCAACCCACTCGATCAAGAGGGGATCGTTATCACTCCCTGTCTCTGCACCAGCCATGATAGCACGTAACACTATCTGATATAACAAATCATCGGACAAAGATGACTCTGCCGACAAGACTCATACCCCCGATCCAGCACGGGTCTACGCGTGGGGGGCGTTTTTCGAGACGAGGAAGGATGTGAAAGCGTCTTCTCGCGCAGGGGATGGATGAATATCGGACGCGAGGCACGAGTTGGTGAGGAATCCGCGAGGCGGGTAGTCGGCCGATGGTTGGATGGTGTCGGCGAGGTTGTGCGGTGTCCTGGGTTGGTTGTGTGGAGTTCGGGGTCGTCGTTAGGGCGAAAAGTGGCGAACAGTTATCATTTTTGAGGAGTGCCTCCCCCGGGTATGCGTTTCGTTCAGTGGATCGGACTTGTCTGTCTTCTCGTGATTTGTTCGGTTCTTGTCGGGGGGTCGCACCGGCTCGGACTTCCAGCCAGCGACGAACACAACCACCACGACCAAGACGACGACGCAGACCGCTACAACCGGGACGAAGAAATCAACGAACACTCCCACCACGACGACCACGCGGACGACCACGAGTACAAAGCGGGGGACATCGAGTGGGGGATCGGAGAGCGCGGGTGGCTTACCCGGGTTCTGGTTCTTCATTGCGGTTGCAGGTGGACTGCTCGCCGCACTGCTGGCAGTCCGCCGGGACTAACCCGGTAAGACAAGAGGAGCCCGCCCTCCTCGTTCCAGGTATCGAGATCTCGAGGACGCGCCCCTCTCATTCTGCCTGAACAATAGACCGGTTGTTGTCGATTCCGCGAGTACGTGGGGTGAACGAGTGCCTAGCGGGTAGGCCGGGGAGTCGCGCGGATGTCTACGTCCCAGAGCTATCGTGGGTTTGTCTGAGTCGTGTGGTGGCGTCTTCAATGAGCTGTGGGTCGATGGCGGGGGTGATGTGTTTGGTGTGGCCGGTGTGGGTGGATTCGGTCCAGGTGTCGACGAATCCCATGGTTTCGAGGTCGGTGACGATAGAGCGGATGCGGCGTTGACCGAAGGCGGTCTCTTCGTCGAATTGTTGGAGGGTTTGTGTGAGTGTACTGGTGGTGGTGGGGGTGTCGTCGTCGGTGGTGATGGCGATGAGGTAGAGGGTGAGGAGGTGGTTGTGGGGGAGGCTGTGGAGTTTCTCGATGATGGCGGTGTCTTCTGCGGTTTCGAGATTCATCTCGATACACTCCTGGGTCACTGTATCGAGGCCGTGGTCGTTTGCGGTTTCGCCGGCTTGGCGAAAGAGGGTGAGTGTTTTTCGTGCATCCCCCCAGCGCCGGGCGGCCTCCGTGACGCCATACGTACGAACGTCTTCGGGGAGGGCGCCCTCGGTGAACGCGTTTTGGAGGCGAGTGTGGAGGAGGTGGTCGAGTTCGTCGTGGGTGTAGGGTGGGAAGTAGACGGCTTCGTCGCTCATCGCGCTCGTGACGCGGCTGTCGAGGTCGAGGTCGGTTTGGACGAGGTCGTTACTGAGCAGCCAGACGGAGAGGGTGATGTCGCGGGCGAGTCGTCCTTCGCCGCGGAGGAGGCGGTAGAAGAAATCGCTGGGGTCATAGTTCGCGTCGTGGCGGAGGTGGTCGATTTCGTCGAGGATGAGGATTGTCCATTCGGGGTAGTCTTCGAGCGCGCGCCAGATCCCCGTGAACACGCCATCGATGCCCTCGTACGTACCGAGTTTCGTACTGGTGAGTTCGGCGTGGATTTCGTTGGCTGCAGAGAACAACGTGCGACATTCTTTGAGGTTCACGTATTCGACGGCGAGTTCGGGGGTTCGGTCGGCGAACTCTCGACAGATACGGCGGGTGGTGATTGTTTTGCCCGTACCGGGTGGGCCATAAATCGAAACCGTTGGTGGGAGGTAGTTGTCGTGGACGCCGTGGAGGATGCGTGCGAGGGTGCGTTCTTGGGTGTCGCGTGCGAGGATTTCTGTGGGTTCTGTGAGGGGGTCGAGGGCGCGTTTATCTCTGAAGACGTTGTTCGTGGGGGTGGTTTCGTCGAAGAGGTCGTCGTACTTGGTCATGGTGTGCAGGGGATGGTGTTCGTGGGGACCGCACGCATCCAGTTGGACTACGAATAGTTTGGTGGACGTGGATAAATACGTGACGAGGATCCCACATCTCGTCGGGGTGTTCTCCCCCCAGTGGGGGGTCCCTCACACGGGCGTCCAAACGAGAGTGTATGCGTGGAAAACGCATCGACCGCCGCGAGCGAACGTGGGGGTTACTGATCGTGAGGAACAAACCGGAAACCAAGGTCGTCGAGCAGGTCGCACGCGAGTTCGACTGCGCGGAGTCGACGGTGAAACGCGACATCAAGACCATGGAGGAGTGGCTGGGTGACCTCGACCCCGCGGTCGCCTCTTGTCCCGTGAGTATCCTCCGTGAACTCCGGGAGACCCGGTCGCGTCGTCGGGAGTTGATCGAGCTCGCGCGCGAGGACGGCGACCTCGAATTCGCCACCAAACTCCAGGAGGATATCGAGGAGAACCTCACCCGAACCCTCGAGCTCTGTGAGACCTACGGGGTCTTCGAGAAGAGGGAGGTTGCGTTCGAGGTTGCAGACCACCTCCTGGATCAGGAGTTCGACACCCTCGAGTAAGGAGGGTGTGGGCTGCGTTCGGGGGGTTCTGGTGTGGGATGGTGTGTCGTGTGAACCAATACATTGATGACTATAGATTATCATTATTGTGTTGATATGCTGTATTGTGATAGTGTTCTCGTCGAAACCACCCACTACACTCCCGACACCTACACGTCACCCCTCGAAGCCATCATCGAAGCCATCGCAAACGCCACGGACCGAGACCCAGACACACTCCCCCCAATATACGACTATGTGAATCCGGATGCCCTCAATGCGTTCATCACCGACCACACCGAGGAGGGCGCCCTCGAGTTCGCGTTCGAAACCTGGACGGTCTATGTTCGAACGGATGGCCGCATCCGCGTCTACGACACCACCCAAACCACCACTCCACGTCCGGTCTTCGAGGCTTCCCGCACTGATTCTATCGCTTAGGATCCGCCGGTGTTCGCCGTTCCGCTCGAGGAAACAGACGAACTCTCATTTTTGACGGTGACAGTGTAGGTTTTGGGGCCGAGGACGTCGGTTTTCGAGGTGATCGTTCCACTGTTCGAATTCCGGAGTTCGGCGTTCATCGAGAGCGTGACATCAGTACTTGTTGAGCCACCATCAGTTGTTGCTTCGAACGTACTCGCTGAGAGGACATTTAGGAGGTCGAGGGGGCTCGAATAGGTGTGTGAGAGCGATCCTTGTTTCAAGGGCGTATCGACGGTGAGTTTCTTTGGGTTGCTTCCGAAGTGGGTTTCGCTCGTCGCATTCGTTTTCACGAACCACGTAACCGCAACGGTCGCGACCTGTTCTTGCATTCCGGTCCAGGAAACCGTAATGTCGGGGGTGATAGTGAGCGTGTTCAACTGACCGTCGTTGGTGGTGACGGTCACATCGTCTGCGGTGAGGCCGGATGCGGCGAGTGCGGGTTCAGACCCGGAGAGGAGGACGCCACCACCGACGGCGGCGAGTGCGGTGAGGCTTGCACCGGCTTTCCTGAGAGTGCTTCGTCGACTAACGGTTGTCATACTCTCTAGGTGATGGTGTCACCGTGAAAACCTGATGGCCGAGTGTAATAACTCGCGGAACCACCCCCACACCCCTAGAGTTATATACGATATGTCTGGTTCGCCACAGAGGTCCGGAAATACAAGTCTATATCCCAACGCAGCGGAGAGATGAGGAGAGAGAGGAGGGGTGTTTTAGCCGATGTCGAGGACTTTCCACCCATCGTCCTGTAGTGCTAGCATAATTGTCACGCGTTGTTTATCCCCATTGAAAGTATAGGTAAATGAATAATATCGCACTTCGCTGATTGCGTCTTTTTCGAGGAATCGGTCTTCGTCTGTCCCGTCAGGAAGCGGTTGTTCTTCTATATTGCTGACACTGCAGTCTGCATCATAGAGGTCGGATTTTGTGGCGGTATCTTCGATCCCATATTTTGATTGTAATTCGTTGACCGTGTCTGCGTCTTTACTACAAATCGCAGTTAGATACGTTCGTATCGTCGCTTTCGCGTCTTCACCACTCCCACCGCCACTGAGACCCGAACACCCCGCCAGCACGACTCCACACACCGTTGCAGAAAGTGTCGTGAGATACGCACGACGATGCATACCAATGACACATCAGGTTGTTTGTATAAATCTATTGAATGTACCCAACCATCAGCCACCCAAATCCAACCATCACCCGCCAAAGAAATCTACTCCAAGCCGTCTATACCGACTCTGCCTGTACGCCCGCCACAACCTCAGAAGACGTCTCAGCTTCAGCACGCTCGGAACCCTCGACGGCGACTGCGCTCCTGTCGAGAACGCCCCCACCACGGGCGTTCACGGACGCATCGTCAACGCAGAACGTATCAGCAGACAGTACGGGGAGTCGGATACTGCGACGGTCTCATCGCTCCCGAGAGAAACTGGGAGTATCCTCTGTCTCGTGAGCGCACAGACTCTGAGACACAAACAAGCGAACATGGAGTATCGGTGAACCGAGACATCTCGAGAAAAAACGACTAGGAGAGGCGACCCAATAGTAAGTACGCGTGTGTATAGATCCTGACTAACCCAGTAGTATCACACTTTTCTAATAAAATGTCTGTAGTAGGCACCGAACAATTTTATAAACGACGAACAAAACCCCAGGTATGGGATTTGAAAAATTCGATGAAACAGGAAGCGGCCGCGGCCGCCCCGCCGGAACCAATCCAAAAATCTCACTCCGGAAATCCGGATCAATCGGCGTAAACCAAGCCGCCATCGACGAATACTTCGAGTCCGATGACGGCGCCGTCATGTATTATGATGCCGACGCCCACCGCGTCGGCATCGAACCCGTCACCGACAAAGACGCAGACGACGCCGCCTACACGGTCTCGAAAACCAAATCCGGAGGGACAATTGCGGCCCAAGCCTTCCTCGAACGCTACGACATCCGCCCAGACATCACCACCCAATACAGTCCGGAATGGGACGACGACGAATCCCTGCTCACCATCGACCTCGACGACCCACTCAAGACGTATGGCTCCGCGGACGAATAAGTCTACGCTGAGAACGTTCGTCGACAGACCAAACAGACACGCAGTATCGTGGGAGCAGGGTGCGTCGAGCGTGAGTGGCTGTTCGGAGAGCGTATGAACATCTTTACCCGGATTGATGCGAACTCGTAGGTATGTGGCCGTGGGGACATCTGGCAGTCGGGTATCTCGGGTTTCTCGCTTACACACAGCTCACTGCACGCGACTGGCAGGCGAATCATCTCGCGGGTGCGATGGTCGCGATAGTCGCCACGCAACTCCCGGACCTCATCGATAAGCCACTCGCGTGGAGTTTCCACCTACTCCCGTCCGGGCGGTCGCTCGCACACTCGTTGTTCGCGGTTGCGTTCTTCTCGGTCGTGTTCTGGTGGGGGGTCCGGAAATACGACCGTGGCTATCTTACGGTGCCGTTTTTCATCGGGTATCTCAGTCACCCTATCGCCGACGGGTGGACACACCTCCTCGCGGGGTCGTGGTCGAAGGTCACGTATTTCTTGTATCCACTCACGCCCGCGCCCGTCTATGAGAACGAGGGGGGGTTCATCTCGCATTTTGCGTCGATGCACTTTTCTCCCTATATGTGGGTGCAGATCGGGCTTGCGTTCGTAGCCATTGGGTTGTTTGTCCTGATCGAATCGCGGGCGCGATGAGGCGCGTGTTAGCGAAAAAGTATATTCTCGTAGCCGAATCATATATATTATAGATTCTGGAACTTGGAATTATGAGTTCGGGGCACACACAAGACCTCTCACAAACAACCGACTTCCTCCACACAACCGGCAGCCAAATGACCACCTACTTCGGCGGCCTCTCAGCACTCAGCGCACTCACCGCCCTCACCACCCCCTGGTGGGCCACACCCATCACGGCACTAACGGCCGTCTTCGTCCTCCTCACCGCAAACGGCCTCGGCCTCCGATACGCCAGCCACCACATCCCCACAACCCACACCTCCACGACTTCCCCACACAACACGGACACCCACTCGTTCCTGATTACGTTCGCCGTCATCCTCGCGTTCGCCATGTCAGCCCTCCTCTTCGGCACCTGGTGGGCCGCCTGGACCCACGGCGGCGCCGTCACCATCTACGTCAACCACTACGGCGAAGCCCTCCTCGAACTCCTCCTCTGGTCCGCCGTCACCGCCGTCCTCGCCGTCGCACTCCAACTCCACCTCACAACCAACTAACACGAAGATGGCCGCCAGAAACACCACCCAAGAGAATGTCACAGAAGGGAAAACATTTACGGCACCCACCAGCGGAAACAAACGTATTGATGCATCTCAGTGGGGAGAAAACGCCGTACAAACTCACCGCCCTATTCACACCACTACTCGCAGAACAAACAACAACCACCCACAAACTCGGCGTCAAAACCATCAACACCGCAGACTGGACGATGTTCGCCATACTCGCAGGACTCATCATCACCCTCGCCGGGATCGCCATCTATCGAACCTACCGATAGCACACACTCCCCACAGAACACGCGCTCAGACTGGCCACCGAGTATTTACTCATCCCACCCAACCATGAGAGATATGAGCACAGCCCAGTCAGTCGACCTCTCTCACACCTCGGACTTCCTCTTCGAAACCGGGAGTCTGATGGTGACGCTCTTCGGCGGCCTCTCCCTCCTCGGCATCCTCGCCTCCATCACCCTCCTCCTCGCCGGAACCCCCATCGCACTCATCGAAACCGCCACCGCCGTCTGCGCCCTCCTCGCCGGAAACGGCATCGCCCTCCTCTACGCGAGCCTCCACGTCACCCAGTAACTACGTCCGCTACGCGAGTAATCCGATGATTCGCTGAGTACGCCATCTATAACAAATCACGCGCCACCCGAGAAAGCGCGTATGGAAGACGACCGGTCCTTCGTCATCACGCTCGCCGTCGTCTTATCATTCTCCCTTTCCGCCCTCCTCTTCGGCACCTGGTGGGCCGCCTGGACCCACGGCGGCGCCGTCACCATCTACGTCAATCGCTACGACGAAGCCCTCCTCGAACTCCTCCTCTGGTCCGCCGTCACCGCCGTCCTCGCCGTCGGCCTCCAACACTACCTCGACAGTTAGGTGGATTCGCTCGCCACCGCCGCACTCGGCGCCGCCACCGACGACAACGTCTCCGAAACCACGTCATCCGGCGACCGCTCACTCAGATCTGCTTCCGTACTCAACACGAGTCGATGCCGGAGAATCGGACGCGCAAGCGCCTTCACATCCTCCGACGTCACGTACTCCCGACCATGAATCGCCGCCCGCGCCTTCCCCGCGTTCACGAACGCAATCGACGCCCGCGGCGACGCCCCAAGCTCAACCTCATCACTCGCCCGAATCGCCCCCACAATATCGAGAACGTACTCTTTGACCGCCTCAGAAACGTGAACAGCAGCCACCTGTTCGCGCAACTCATGAATCACGTCCGCATCGAGAACACGCGAAACGTCGTCCGCACTCAACGTCACGTCATCGTCGAATCGGTCGATGAGCTCGCGTTCGTGCTCTCGATCCGGGAGGTCGACGATGAGCTTGAAATCGAACCGGTCGCGTTGGGCTTCGGGAAGTTCGAACGTCCCCTCCATCTCGATCGGATTCTGGGTTGCGATCACCATGAACGGCGACGGCAGCGAAAGCGTATCCCCCTCGATCGTCACCGTCTCTTCTTCCATTGCTTCCAACAACGCCGACTGCGTCTTCGGGGTTGCGCGATTAATCTCGTCGGCGACGACGAGATTCGAGAACACGGGCCCCCGCTGGAGAGAGAATTCCCCCGTTGCCTCCCGATACACGTGCGTGCCCGTGATGTCCGCTGGAAGAATGTCCGGCGTCATCTGGATCCGGCGATGATCGAGCCCGGTCGCGTTCGCGAACGCGTTCGCCGCCGTTGTCTTCGCGATACCGGGAACGCCTTCGAGAAGGACGTGTCCGCGCACGAGCAGCGCGATCGTCAAGTGTTCGATGAGGTCGTCGTTCCCGACGAGCACGGTCGAGATTTCCTCGCGTAACGACTCGTAGGCGGCCGCGGGATCAGTCATTTCCTGTGGGTTCAGTCGACGACCGTATACTTCTTGCGACGCGCTCGACACGCTCGGCGTCCCACTCTGGGTGTTCGTCGCGAACGAGCGCACACCGCTCTTCGAACGACAACGACAACGACGACTCCTCCGAGGATTCTCGAAGCGAAATCGGGAGACCGCGAACCAGACCCCAGCCCACACCTAACACCAGCACGCTGAGAACGAGTTGGAAGAATCGACTGTCACGAACCAAGAGGAGGACGTGTGCGAGCACCGGCACTGAACTCGTGTGCGAGTAATCGAGGAGGACGCGTTCTGAGAACAGTGCTCGCGCGAACCGGCGGTTATCGGGCCGGTCGAGCATCGCATTGATGAACACGCTCGGATCACTCACAACGACGACCCGTCCCGGGCCGACGGCCTCAGAAACCACGACGGGGTACGAATCGAGCGTTTCGGTGTCATCGAGTTCGCCGTTCCGGTTTGCGTCCACGTAGGCGTACCCCGACGTCGAAACGAGCAGGGTCGCGTTCGGGCCAGCCTGAATCATCGACGCGTGGTTTAAGGTGAGTTGGTGGACGGTCTCATTCAGGGGGGCAGTGACACGAGACGCGATCGGGAGCGCGGGGCCGCGATAGTAGTTGTGTTCGTCGCGAACGAGCCGCCCGTCGATCCGGGACGCCACACCGAGACGGGAGAGGAGGTGGTTCGCGTAGGGCTGGAAGTCACTGGCAACGACGAGGGTTCCGCCCCGTGCGAGAAAGCCCCGAATCCGGTCGACCTGTCGGGGTGGGTAGTCGTCGTGTGGAGAGAGGATGAACGACGTCGTGTTCTCACCATGGGTAGTGTAGGGTGTGGTGGTCTCTGCGATCGTCGTCTCCGTATGGGTGTCCGCGAGGACGCGAAGCCCCTGAGAGCCGTCCCAGTTCGGATTGTAAGAGCCGAAGGATGCAGTAGACGTGCTTGCGGCGTAGCCCGCACCCAGGAGTGTCGAGAGAAAGAGGACGGCGGCGAGAATCCGGGGATAGGAGAGGGAGACGCGCACTTAGAACACCCCCGGAGGGAGGATTGCGAGGATGCGTTTGACGACGATGTATCCGAAGACGAGGAGGCCAAGGAGGATGAGCCACGTGAGGCGGCGACGCCACCGTGGGCGGACGTTGAAAGGCGCGGTGAGTTCTGTGACGATGAGGAAGCCAATGAGGCTCACGACGAAGACGAGTTCGAACGTTACGCTATCGAGGAGGACGAGGATGAGGGTCGCGCCGAGACACCACGCGAGGGTCGCGGTGATAAATCGTTGTTGGCGCTGGGTCGGCATTCAGTAGCGACTCGGAGGGCCGACACTTAGAACCTTATCGTCTGCGGCGCACGCGAACACCGAGCGCGGCGAGTGCGAGGACGAATCCAAGCGCCCAGAGTGCGTGTGAGGGTGCAGTCCCCGTAGAAGAAGTCGACTTGGTGGGGTCGTTGGGGGTGATGACGGACTGGGTTGGTGACGTCGATGGTGTCTGTGAGGATGTCGTGGGTTGTGTCGTGGTCGAACTCGACGTCGATGTCGACGTCGGGGGATGCGTCGTTGTCATTGTTGTTGGGGGGGTTGTCGATGCGGGTGGAGTAGTCGAGGCCGTGGTTGAGGGTGTGGGGGTGGTTGCGGTGGTGGGTGAGAGGGTGGTTGTCGAGAGTGTGGTTGTTTGGGTGGGGGTAGTTGTTTGGTGGGGGGTGACGGTGAGGG
>Ga0207733_100368_pt1 | contig 31812 bp, 24 predicted proteins | sample A23P3SouthBayCA_FD_187735 | JGI IMG/M metagenome (GOLD analysis project Ga0207733, IMG submission 187735) | Aerobic enrichment media microbial communities from Eden Landing Ponds, California, USA - A23 P3 (SPAdes) | ecosystem: Environmental > Aquatic > Marine > Unclassified | place: Emeryville... | reverse complement strand
GGTGTCGGAGTGGGCGTTGGCGTTGACGTAGGCGTCGGTGTTGGTGTTGGCGTTGGCGTCGGTGTTGGTGTTGGCGTCGGTGTCGGAGTGGGCGTTGGCGTTGACGTAGGCGTCGGTGTTGGTGTTGGCGTTGGCGTCGGTGTTGGTGTTGGCGTTGGCGTCGGTGTCGGGGTTGGCGTCGGCGTTGGCGTGGGAGTGGGTGTTGGCGTCGCGGCGGCCACCGAAACGGCGTTCGATGCCCGCACGGTTTCGACGTTTCCGGCCGTGTCCGCGACTATCAGTTCGACCGTGTAGCTATCACCGGCGACGGCGTTGCTCGGGACCGTCACCCGCTCCGTGAGCCCATACCCCTCCGTCGTGCGCTGGACGCTGTCGACGACCGTGCCGGTACTGTCGAGGAGTCTGACGGTCGCGTCGTCGAAGTTCGCGTCGGCCGCGTCGAAGGTGACCGGCACGCGCTCACCCGCCCCTGCGGTAACCCCTGCCTCGTTCGCCGGGTCGGTGATGACCGCGGTGTCGATCCCGACGTCGATCTGGAACGAACCGCTTGTCTCCGTCAGCTCACCGCTCGCTACGCCGTTCTGGGTCGAGAACCCGTCGGCGGCGACCGCGACGAGCTGCCCCTCGAACACGGCGTTACCGGTCTTGATATCCGTGGGGAGCGTTACCGCTCCCGAGACGGTGTTCCCGCTCTGGGCCTGAATCCGTGTCAGCGCCTCGTCGTTTCCGTAGGTACCACTGCGGTCGTGGTCGGCCCAGACGACCACCTCCTCGTTGGCGTCCCAGCCGAGGTCGAACGAGACGGCGTCGTTCCCGGTGAACGGACCGGCCGACGTGACCGTCAGCGACTGGGTCGGCCCTGGCTCGGTCCCCACCATCGTCTCGGTCGCGGTCGAGGTGTCGGTCGGGTTCGAACAGGGCGTAGTCGTCGTGGTCGCCGCCGTACCCGTCTCGGTCTGCATTGTCGTCCCTGTCGCTGTCGTCATCACCGTCTCGGTCTGCGTTGCCGTCCCTATCGTTGTCGTTTCCACCGGACTCGTGACGGTGATCGCCGCGGCGTCGGTCACCGCGGCGCCGTTCTCGGTGTAGGGCGCGTCGACCGACGACCCGAACTGGAACCCGTAGGACTCGTCGCCATCCGTGTCCTGGTGTACCGTCGCGACGAGCGTCGCGCTCTCCGCGAGCGACGGGTTCAGCGTGATACCGACGTCACTTTCGCTCCCGCTCTCCAGGTACGCCGAGTTCCCGACGACCTGACCGGACGCGTTGTTGAGGTGGATCGCGACGAACCCGCCGTCGCTCAGCGTGGTCGACGAGACCGTGACCGTGTCGCCGAACGACTCCTGGTCGGTGAACGTTACCGACGCCGTCGGCGCCGGCGCGATACGGCCGTCGACTGACTCGTCGAGCAGCGAGGTCGGGCCGAGATTGACGTCGACCGCGAAGTTCGCGCCCGTCGGATTCGCACTGAAGTCTGCCGACGCGCTCCAGGTCCCGTCCGTCCCGACGATCGCCGATAGCGGCTTGACGAACGGCGACCCGCTGTCCGTCCCGGTGACTCTCACGCTCAGTTCGGACCCCGGCGCGACCGTCGTCTGCCCCGAGATCTGCTGCCCAGACGCCTGCTGGACGCTGATCTCGTCGACGACTCCGTCGTTGTCGATGTCGACGTTCGTGTCGACTGTCGCGCTCGGTTCGACCAGGCTCCAGGTGTCGCTGGCCGCCGCGCCGGCGGGATAGAGTCCGTTCCCGGCGCCGCCGGCAGCGTTGGTCGCGAGTACGTCGCCCGCTGCGAACTCCGGGACCTGATCCGTATCCACGACGACCCAGACGGTGTTGTCGGGACCGGCCGGCAACACCTTCGTGTTCGCCGCGTCGAGACTCGCCGTGTACGCATCGGTGTTTGAGCCGGGATTGGTCTGTTCGATCGCAAACTCGAAGGCGCCGTTGTCGCTGGCGCTCTCGGCGAAAAACGCCGACGTGACATTCGCACCGTTCGCGGTCCGGTTGGCCAGCACGCCCGAGAGCCCGCTGACGCCGACCTCCGTGACGAGCACGTCTCCCTCGGCGAGTGACGACGCGTCGACCACGTTCCCGTCGGCGACAAAGCCGTCGACGTCGGCGGGACTGTCGATGTCGGAGAACCGCGCGTCCGGTGCCGAGTACGTCGTCACCGAATCGATCGACGCGTCGGCGAGCGAGAGCGTCCCCACGGCGTCTGTCCCGTCAGTCGTTGCCGCCACTGGGACGTTACCGGCGACCGCGGCGAGCTCGTAGTCGCCGGTCGACAGGATGTCGGCCGACGGACTGGCCGGGTCGAACGTGCCGACGAGCGCTTCGACAGTCGTCACCGCGTCCGCGCCGTCGACGGTCCCGTAGACGACGGCGGTGCCCCCACCCGCCCGCTCGCTGTTCCCGGCGGTGTACGTGTTGAACGTCAGCGTCACGAAGTCGTCCCCGTTGCCGTCCTGGACGGTCACGTTCTGTTCGAAGCCGACGTCCTGGCTACCGACAGTGACCGTCGCCGTGTCGGTGTTGAGGAGCGAGACACCGAACTTGACGACGTCGCCGCGCTCCCCGGTGTAGATGCTCTTGTTCAGGTTCACGCTCCCGTCGGCGGCCGCAGCGAGAGTACCATCAGCGGCCCCCTTCTCCGACGCCGCCGCGCCCGCTCCCGTGTCCGCACCCAGACCGTCAGTCGCCTTGAGTTCGGACAGCGTCAGGTTGCGGTCGGCGCTGTCGGTCTCCGGGGCCGCTCCCGGCGCGTCCGGACCGCTGCCCCCACCCGCTTGCGTCGCGGGATCAGCCGTGCTCGCGCCGGACGTGCTGCCCGGAGCGGGCGGCTCCTCACCACCACCCGTGTCCGCGCCGAGGCCGCCCTGCGCCCGGAGTTCGGCGAGCGTGAGATTGCGGTCGGCGCTGTCGGCCCCCACGTCGGCGCGAGCACTGGCGAGGGAAGCGCTGTCGGCGCCCGCGGCCGACGCGTCCGTCCCGGCCGGCTGTGCGGCGGCTCCGCCGACAACCAGAACCGTCTGCCCGCCGAGCGCGACGCCGAAACAGGAGCTGCCGACATACGGGACGGCGAACGCCTGTGTCGCCGGCCCTGCGAGCAAGAGTGTCGTCGCGACGACGACCATCCCGACTGTCTTGAGCCGCTCGCGGATGTCGTTCATCGCCCTGGCCGGGCGTTCGCGCCCCTGGCTCCCAGCCCCGATGCACCGCCTCTATTTCTGGAGTCCCAACCCCGTGTCTGTCCGCCGCTCGCTCGTCTCACCGGCTGCCCCACCCCGCTCCGCCGTCGTGCCCGCTTGGCCGGCGCCACGATCGGTGTGGACGCCACTTCGCGACCACCCCGTCCCGCGGCGCTCGCCCCGACGAGCGCGATCATTGAACCCATCTGCGGACAGCCACGACATATGTGTTTTCATGTACCACTCACGCAACAGAAACCAGCCGGTTCCGTGCGTCTCGTTCGCGACATCGGTGCGAGGGGCGGGCCCGGGAAACGGGTGGTGGTGAGAAGCCGCCCGTTCCACCGACACCGGCGACACGCGCAGGAGCCGACATCGAGCAGCACGCGGGGTGACAGACGCGATGGAGGCGGGAGCCGCACGTCTGAACCGGAGGTCGACCGTGGAGCCGGCTATCGGTTCGTCGACCCTGGAGGCCCGCGGAGACGGCCAACGGTTAAGTCCGACTGGTCGGGATAGAGCGCATGGAGAGCGTCCTGCTCGTCACCATCGACTCGCTGCGGGCGGACCACGTGGGGTACCACGGGTACGAGCGCGAGACGACCCCGTATCTGGACGAGCTGGCCGAGCGAGCGAGCACGTTCTCGAACGCCTACGCGCACGTCGGCGGGACGCGCTATGCCTTCCCGTCGATCCTCTCGTCGGTCACGCCGCTGATGCACGGCGGCCACGACCGCGTCGCCGGGAGTCAGACGCTCGTTTCGGAAGTCTTCGACGAGGCGGGCTACCGGACTGGCGGCTTCCACTCGAACCTCTATCTCTCGGCAGAGCGCGGCTACGACCGCGGGTTCGACACCTTCTTCGACTCCAAGGACGACCCGTCGGTCGCGACCCGGCTCCGTTCGTTCGCGCGGACGGCGCTCGACAGCACGCCGATATACCCCCTCCTGCAGCGGGTCTACGACCGCGTCGAGTCCGCGGGCGGCGTCAACGTCGGCGCGTTCCACGTGCGGGGCGACGAGTTGACTGACCGGGCGCTGCACTGGCTCGACACGGCGGCCGGAGACGCACCGGTCTTCCTGTGGGTCCACTACATGGACGTCCATCACCCGTACCTCCCGCCGGCCGCCGACCAGCGACGGTTCCGGACCGACGCCATCGGCGACCGCGAGGCAGTGAAACTCCGTCGGAAAGCCGTCGACGCACCCGAGGAACTGACCGCGGCGGAACTGCAGACGCTCGTCGACCTCTACGACGCGGAGATACGGTTCACCGACCGGCAGGTCGAGCGACTCGTCGAGACGGCCCGGGACCGACTGGACGACCTGACGGTCGCGGTCACCGCCGACCACGGCGAGCAGTTCCTCGAACACGGCTCGTTCAGCGGCGCGAGAGCGTCCGCGGTGAAGTGTCACGTTCCCCTGCTCGTCGACGGGTGGGACGACGCCGGACGCTACGACGAGATCGTGGGCCTCTGTGACCTGCCGCCGACGCTGCTCGACCTGGCGGGACTCGCGAGTCCGGAGACGTACTGCGGGGAGAGCCTCACGGAACTCGTCGGCGACGGCGACTGGGCGCGCGAGTCGGTCGTCGGCGGATGGGTGGACGACGACGGCCGTACCTACGTCTATCGCGACGACCGCTGGACGTTCGTCGAACGTCCCGGGAACCGTCGAAACGAACTGTACGACCGCGCCGCCGACCCCGGCGAACAGCACAACCTCGTCGACGACCATCCCGACCGGGTCGCGGCGTTCGCGGGGCGACTCGACGAACACAGAGCCGCGATACGGGCGACCGACACAGACATCGAAGGGGTAGCGACGGACGCCGAGACCGAACGGCGACTCCGCCGGCTCGGCTATCGCGAGTGAGCGTCCTCGCGGCCCTGCTACGGTGGACCGCGGCGCGTCGCCGGGGCGAGCGAGACCGTCGAGACACGTCGACACCGCGTTGCCGGGGCGAGCGACGGGTTTTATCTCACGCGGGTCCGTCCCGGCGGGACGGGAACCAGTGACTCGGGAAACGGGGAGACCGCCGGACTTTCTCGTGGCCGGCGCGGCGCGGTCGGGGACCACCTCGCTGTACCAGTATCTCCGCGAGCACGACGACCTCTTCCTGCCCGACCGGAAGGAACTCCACTTCTTCGACCGCGAGCCGAACTACTCGCGGGGGCTGGAGCACTACGAGTCCCGCTTCGCGGCAGCAGGCGACCGCGTCGCGGGTGAGGCCACGCCGCTGTATTTCCTGCGCGGCCAGCTGTACGACGGGCTCGGACAGCAGTCCTACCGCTGGGCACCGGACGACGACGCGCCGGCCCGCATCCGCCGGGCGTACCCCGAGATCAAACTCGTGGTGACGCTCCGGAATCCGCTGACCAGGGCGAACTCCTTGTTCTGGAAGAACTACCGCCAGGGCCGCGAGCGCGCCGACTCGCTCGCGGCGGCAGTGCGCGCCGAACTCGCCGGCGAGCGGTCGAAGGAATCGAACCCCCGCTGCTGGGTGTACCGGAACCGGTATCCCGTTCACGTCGGGCGCTTGCTCGACCTGTTCGACCGGGACCAGCTGAAGTTTATCATCTTCGAGCGCTGGACCGACGACACCGATCGGACGCTCGACGATATCTGTTCGTTCCTCGGCGTGTCGGAACGGGGCTCCTGGTCGAAGACCGACGAACGGTACATGACCGGCGGGAGCCCGCGGTTCGTGACGCCTATTCGGCTCTACCAGTCGTCGCTCGGTGACACCGCGTTCGCCGATTTCCTCCGGCGACTCCGCATTCCACACGCGCTCGACGCGCTGAACTCCAGACCGGGCTACCCGGACCTGACCGACGAGGCGCGCGCCCTGCTGGCCGACGAGTTCCGACCCGAGATCGACGAACTCGAGCACATGACTGGACTGGACCTCGACGTCTGGCGCGAGCAACTGCCGGAGTGAACGGCCCACGCCTCCCACCGCGTCCAGCGTCGGGTACGCGTCTCTCGGCGAGCCGCTACGCGTCCGGCCGCTCGGGGATTACGTTGACGGCGACGAGTTCGTCCAGGACGTGGTCGACTCCCTCCTCCGGCGACGTGGTCTCGGTGTCGACGACGATGTCGGGGTCGGTCGGCTCCTCGAACGGGTGGTCGACGCCGGTGAACTTCTCGACCTCTCCGGCGCGGGCGGCCGCGTAGAGGCCCTTCGGGTCGCGCGCTTCGGCGGTTTCGAGCGAGCACCGGGCGTAGACGAGCACGAACTCGCCGTCAGATTCGACGGTCTTCCTCGCGAGGTCCCGGGCGGCGGCGAAGGGGGTTATCATCCCGACGACGGTCACGACGCCGTGTCTGTTGAGCAGGTTCGCGATGTAGGCAGTCCGACGGTTGTTGGTCCGGCGCTCCTCGCGAGAGAAGCCGAGATCCGGGTGGAACTGCTCGCGCAGGCCGTCGCCGTCGAGATTCTCGACGTCGTGACCGCCCGCTGCGAGGCGGTCGGCGAGGCCGCGCGCGAGCGTCGATTTCCCGGCGGCCGGCCGACCCATGATCCAGAGCGTGAACACGGCTTCACTGGAGTTTCCGCGGACACCGACAAGGACGTTTCGCCGGCGGCGAGAGTGGACGCCCAGCCCAGGCTGGCCGTCTGGGTGCTACTCGGGCGCGACCGACACGTTGATCGGGCGCTCGTCGGCACCGACGACGCGTCCCTCGGGGACGTGGACCGAGCGCGTGGCGACCGGGCCGTCGCGTCCCGGCTGGCGAGCGGTGAACGTGTACGGCGCCAGCGCGCGGACGCTCACGTTCGTATACCCCTCGTCGACGCCCCACTCGTCGTAGCCGCTCGTCGAGTACGGGAGCGTCATCTCGAACGCGCCGTCCGGGCCGGCGCGGGCCCGCTGTCTGTAAGTGAACGCCGCCCCGTCGGGGGGCGACAGGCGGACGCTCGCGGTGACGGTGGCGTTCGGCGGCGCCCGGCCGCGGACCGTCGCGCCCGGGACGCGCTCGAAGGTCTTCATTCGGGCCCCGCGTTCGCGTCCCGAGAGCGTCTCGGTGTCGTACCGACTGGCGCTGGCGTGAACGAGCCGGTAGTGTTCCAGCGCGGGCACCCGCTCGGACGGGATGCCGTCGACGCCGCCGACCTGTGCGCTGCCGTCCGCGCGGACGTACTCGCGGGCCGCGGCCAGACTCTCGAAGCGCCTGACGAACGCCTCACCGGCCCCGACGACTGCGCGGTCGACCCGCCGGCCGCTCCGGGTCGGGATCGACTCGTCGGCCCAGTCGGTCACCACCGGGCGGGGCGCCCGCGCGCTCCCGTGATACCTGAACAGGCGCACCCGGAGGCTCTCGTAGTGGGCCTGGCGCTTGACGTAGCCCGCGAACTCGCGGTTCGGCCCGCTGGAGAGATACACCGGTCGCAGCAGACCCGCGAGCCCGCCCGTCACGTTCGCGAACTGGACCGGCGAGGCGTACCGCGCGACGGTCGGCACCGCCAGCGACCACTCGACGACGACGTACCTGGCCCGCTCGTCGTCCCAGGTGACCCGGTCGGTCGCCGCCGCCTCCGACCGCTCGAGGAAGAACGCGGCTGCGGTCTCGCGGCCGTCCTGGAACGGGTTCGCGACGGGGATGCGCCGCCCGAGTTCGGTGAGCTGGTGGCCCGAGTCCCACCACGCCACCACCCCGTAGGTCCCGGGCGGGTAGTCGTAGTCGTCGGTCGGCGAGACCGTCGGATACGGCGGGAAGGGCGCCCGCTCCGGCGCCGCGTACTGTCCCTCCTGGGGCGTGTTGGCCCGTAACCACGCGAAACTCGCCTGGCGGTCGGCCACCTCGTCGGGGCCGGTCTGTGCCGTCACGACGGCCGATTCGAGCCCCAGGCCACCACCGGGGCCGGCCGAGACGAACGGTCCGACCAGCGCCATGACCAGCAGGACGACCCCGGCTGCGCGGACGAGGCCGAGGTCCGAGGGCGCGCGAACGGCGCCCAGACCCGACCGGCGCACGACCCAGGCGACGGCGACACCAGTCAGGACCGCGACCGGGACTGCGAGGTAGTAGTCGAACCGGACCTGCGTCAGCGTCGACAGGAGGGCGTAGACGAACCACAGCACCAGTGCGGGCGCCCACGACCGTGACCGTGGGTCGCGGTAGTAGCCGACTGCGGTGACGACGATCCCAGCCAGCGCCATCCAGACGGCCAGTCCGTAGGACTGCCCGAGGAACGCACCGATGGCGTCGACTGCAACTCGCCGCGTCTCGCTGACGCTCCCACCGCCCTCGTAGAGCGTGTAGCCGAACACGCGGACTAGCGACGAGCGGACGAGCGCGAACTGCGCCGGCGCGACGAGGCGAACGACCGCTGCGGCGGTAACGGCGGTGCCCGTGAGCCCGACCGGGAAGTACCACCGCGAGAGCGCCCGCGCGTCGAGCACTCTCGCCAGCCCGACCGTGCCCGCGAGCCCGACCGCCAGGAGCGCGAACGCGGCCGGCTGGAACAGCGAAACCGCCACCGGTTCCAGGCCGGCCGACGAGAGGCCGGTGAGTGTGACCGCCACCGCAGCGAGCGCGGCGATGCCCCCAACCAGCGCGACGTGCTCCGGGTCGCGGCCCCGGACCACCGACGCGCTCAGGTGGACGGCGTAGTAGCCGCCGAGGACGAGTCCGAAGACGACCCCCGGCGGCCAGACGAGGACGTACGCGCCGACGGCCACGCCGGCCAGCAGCGCGGTCACGAGCGGGCGTCGGAACGTCTCGAACTCTCCTGCTCGGAGGCGGGCGACGGTCGGGTCGTGACGCTCGGCCGCGTCGACCGCCAGGACGACCGCGAGCAGCGCCGTCGTCTGGAGCAACACCTCCGCGGCGTGGTGGTCGGCGAACCCGACCGTGGTTCGCTGGAGGAACCCGCCGGGCGTCAGCGCCAGCACCGCCACCGCGACGACGCCCGCGGTCCGCCCGGCGACGTGTCGGCCCAGCAGGTACGCCGGGACGAGCGTGAGCGTCCCGAGGACCGCCGGCGCGAACAGCAACACCAGTCCGACGGTCGTCGCGTCGGGCGAACCTGCGCCGGCGACAAGCGCCGCGAGCGCGACTGTCTGGTCGTATATCGTCCCGAACTGCCCGACGCCGACGCCGGTGGGGAAGGCCGTCCACGGGTCGAACGGCATCGTCTCAGGGAAGTGTCTGACCGTGTAGCTGACCTGCCGGTAGTGATACCACGCGTCGTTACTGCTGTACAGCACCCGCCCGTCGCGGACGAACCGCTGCCAGCCCCGGGTGCGGGTCCAGAGAACGTACCCCGACAGCGCCAGCAGGACCGGGACGTGCGCGTTTCGGCGAAGCCACTCGGCTGCCGAACCGGCGCGGCGTCGCCCGGGGAGACGTGACACGTGTGCCCGCCGGTGGCTTCCCGCCCCGGTGACTTCAATTCCGCGTCCGTGCGACCGGCCGCGCGGCGGACAGCCGACCACAGGGTGCCCGGTGACGGCCGGTCCTCCGGACTGTCTGTCCCGTTCACGCCGGAACATTCTTGTAGAATACTGAGAAAATAGGAGAGAATGCGCCAGCGAGGAGCCGAGTCGATCCCGGTCTCTGTCGTCGGTGTGCAACGGGAGTTACGGACCGCGGTCGAGCGGGCGCTCGACGCTGACCGACGGATGACGGTCGACGACAGTGGCGGGGAGATAGCCCTGACAGACGACGGGGGAGTAGCCGTGACGGATGACGGGACAGCCGTCGAGGGCGAAACTGGGCTGGAAGACACCGTTCGGACGCTGTTCGAGGCGGGCGAGACGGCGTGTGTGGTCTGTGGGACGGACCCGGCGGCGTACGACGCCGTGCGGTCGGTCGACTCGACGGTGCCGGTGGTGGCCGTGGGGGGCGACGCCGACGACGCGTTCGTCGAGCGAGTGCTCGACGACCTCTCGGCGGAGTACGTCGGGGTCGAGCGACTCTCCGTCGCGCTCCCGGCGCGCGTCGAGCGACTCGTCAGGCGGCGACGGGAGCGAGTGGACTGGCAACTGGCGGACGTGGCGGACGAAGCCGTCGTCGCGTTCGACCTCGAGAGCGGCGCGCTCCGGGAGGCCAACGACGTCTTCTTCGACCACTGGGGGTACGAGCGGGCGGATCTGTCGGGAGCGACGCTGTCGGACCTGCGCGTGACCGACATCACTCACGAACTCCGCGGGCAGGGGCGCGAGCCGAGCGAGACGAACCTGGAGTGGACGACCGACGGCGACCCCGTGGAGTCGCTGGTCGAGAACGCGCGCAGCGGCGACTTCGAGGTCCGGGAGTGGCACTGTGAGGGCAGTGACGGCGCTCTGTTCAAAAGCGAGGTGCGTGTCCTCCTCGACGAGCCGAGCGGGCGGGGCTACCTGGTCGCCACCGTCCCCGACGACGGGAGCGACGGCCGTCCCAGAGCGACGGACCGACGCGGCGGGCCGCTCGCGGGCCACGACGAGGCGTCGATGCTGCGGTCGGTGATGGAACACGTTCCGATGTCGGTGTACTTCGAGGACCGGCAGGGCCGACACGTCCTCGTCAGCGAGGACCTGGTCGAGCCGTTCATCGAGGGGACAGACGGGAAGATCTATCACACGCCCGCGGACGTGCACGGCCAGACCTACTGGGACCTCTACACGGAAGACATGGCCGTCCGGTCGACCGAAGACAACGAGCGGATCATGGCGACTGGCGAACCGCTGCGCGGTCAGAAGAAACACATCCAGCCGCCGAGCGGGCCGGACCTGTGGTTCTCGACGCACAAGGCGCCGTGGTACGACGACGCGGGACGCGTCCAGGGCATCGTCGGCATCACCGTCGACATCAGCGAGCAAAAGCGCCGCGAGCGCGAACTCGACCGACAGAACGATCGCCTCTCGGAGTTCGCGAGCATCGTCAGCCACGACCTGCGCAACCCGCTTAGCGTCGCGCAGGCCCGCCTGGAACTCGCTCGCCGAACTGGCGACGAGTCACACCTCGAGACGGTCGCGGAGATGCACGAGCGTATGGAGGGACTGATCGACGACGTGCTCACGTTCGCCCGCGAGGGGAGCCGCGTCGAGGAGACGGCGTGTCTCGACCTGACGGCGGTCACCCAGCGCGCGTGGGGCAGCGTCGAGACCAGCGGTCTGACCCTCGAAACCGACTGCGACTACGAGATCAAAGCCGACGCCGACCGGCTGGTCCGCCTGCTGGAGAACTGCTTCGAGAACACGGTCGAACACGGGCGCCCGGACGCCGATAGTGAGCCCGACTCCGACACACCGCTCACGGTTCGGGTCGGGACGCTCGACGACCGGGCGGGGTTCTACGTCGAGGACGACGGCCAGGGCGTTCCCGAGAGCGAGCGCGACGAGGTGTTCGACCGCGGCGTCAGCGGTGACCCCGACGGCACGGGCTTCGGCCTCGCTATCGTCCGGGAACTGGCCGAGGCACACGGCTGGGAGGTCACACTCGCCGAGCGCGACACCGACGGGGAGCGAGGCGCGCGCTTCGAGTTCACCGGCGTGGCGCGTGGATAGGCGTGTCGAATACGCGGTCCCATGCCGGGATTTTATACTTATCTCTGATCGACATATGACATCGTGACACACGACGACGGCGACGACCCCGAGGTCACGGCGGCCGCGGTCGACGTGGGCGCGGACGTGACCGACGTACTGGCGGCGGATAGCGACGTCGACGCCCACACGGCCGACGACGTGGCCGAGGTCGTCGCGGCGCTCCGGGACGCTGGCGCCGACGCCGCGGTCGTCACCGGCGAGACGTCGACCTACGAGACGATCAGGGCTGACCACCCGACGATGCCGGTCGTGGTCGTGGCCGAGGCCGACCGTGATCTCGTCGAGACAGTGGTCGCTGACCCACACGCGGAACACGCCGACCCCGGCGGGGCGCTGGCGACGGTGCTACCAGCGCGGACGCGTGCGCTCGCCGAGCGCTCGGGCAGCGAGAACGTCTGGCAACTGGCGAGTGTCGCCGACGAGGCCGTCGTCGCGTTCGACCTCGAGACGGGGGCACTCCTGGAGGCCAACGACGTCTTTTTCGACCACTGGGGCTGGGAGCCGACCGACCTCGCCGACGCGACCCTCGCGGACCTGCGCGAGACGGACATCACCCACGAACTCCGCGGTCAACGCCGCGCGGAGGGAGAGGCGGAACACGTGTGGGTTACCGACGACGACCCCGTGGAGTCGCTCGTCGCGAACGCTCGCGGTGGCCGCTACGACAGTCGCGAGTGGCACTGCCTCGACACCGAGGGCCGCGCGTTCAAGACGACCGTGCGTGCCCTCGCCGACGAGGGCGGCGAGCGGGGCTACCTCGTCGCGACCGTCCCAGCTGGCTCGGCACCCGACGACCCCGACGAGGGATCGATGCTGCGCTCGCTCCTGGAGCACGTCCCGATGTCGGTGTACTTCAAAGATCCCGACAGCCGACACGTCCTCGTCAGCGAGGGCGTTGCCGAGCCGTTCATCGAGTCTCCCGAGGGAAAGATCCTTCACGCGCCCGCCGACGTCCACGGGAAGACCGACTTCGACCTCTACCCGGTCGACCGCGCGAGCGAGAGCGTCGCCGAGGACCGCGAAGTCGTCGAGAGCGGCCGACCGCTCGTCGACCGCCTCGAGACGGTGCAACCGCCACACGGCCGACCGCTCTACTTCAAGACGACGAAAGCGCCGTGGTACGACTCGGAGGGCCGAGCGCAGGGCATCATCGGGATCACCGTCGACGTCACCGACGAGAAGCGCCGCGAGGCGGAACTCAACCGGCAGAACGAGCGCCTCTCGGAGTTCGCGAGCATCGTCAGCCACGACCTGCGCAACCCGCTGAACGTCGCCAAGGGGCGCCTCCAGATCTACCGCGAGCGTGGCGACGAGGAGCAACTCGATGCCGTCGCCGAGATGCACGACCGGATGGAGTCGCTCATCGAGGACGTGCTCACGTTCACTCGCGAGGGCAGTCGCGTCGAGGAGACGGAGTGGCTCGACCCCGTCGAGGTCACGTCCGACGCCTGGTCGGCCGTCGACACCGACGGCGCCGAACTCGAACAGGCCTGGACGTACCGTCTCAGTGCCGACCCCGGCCGACTGCTCCGCCTGCTGGAGAACTGCTTTCGCAACGCGGTCGAACACGGGCGCCCGGACGCCGATAGTGAGCCCGACTCCGACACACCGCTCACGGTCCGGGCCGGGACCCTCGGCGACGAGTCAGGCTTTTTCGTCGAGGACGACGGACGAGGAATCCCCGAAGACGACCGCGACGAGGTGTTCGACCGTGGCTTCACCTCGGATCCCGACGGGACGGGCTTCGGCCTCCCGATCGTCCGCGAGATCGCCACCGCTCACGGCTGGGAGGTCACGCTCTCCGAGAGCGATGCGGGCGGCGCGCGCTTCGAGTTCACCGGCGTGCCACGCGGGAGCGAACGCGACGACGCCGAGTAACCGCTCGCAGAACGAGGGGCCCGACCGGGCTCAGTCCGCGGCTTCGCCCTCGCTCTCGCGGCGGGGCGCCCGCCTCCCACCGAGGGTGTAGACCCACAGGACGACGAGACCGATCATGTACGCCAGCGCGGTCGGGATGGCGAACACGAGCATCGTCAGCAGGCTCGACGGCGTGAACACGCCGGCGGCGACGACGATGGCCATCACGACCGTCCGCCAGCGGTCGAGCATCGTCGAGAACGGCACGAGTCCGCCGCGGTGCAAGAGCAACATTGTGACGGGGACCTCCGCGAGCAGGCCGATGCCGATCGTCGTAAAGATCACCAGCCACCCGAAGTTGTTGATCCGGTAGTAGATGACCATGTTCGCGTTGATCACGTCCTGGGCGAGCCAGGAGATGACCGCCGGCGCGACGACGAAAAAGCCCAGGATGCTCCCGCCGACGACGGCGGTGACGAGCGTGATCCCCCAGGTCGCGATCACGCTCTGGTCGCCGCGGACGACACCGCGTTCGCGCAACCGCGGCCACATGTAATAGAGCACGAGCGGCAGCGTCACGATGGCGGCGAGCAGCGTCGAGACCTTGATCTCGAAGACGAGCGCCTCGACCGGGTGCAGCGCCACCAGGTCGACCTGCCCGGTCTGACTCTCGGGCATCCGCGCGAGGAAGGCGTCTTTGACCTCCTTGATCCCGCCGCGATAGAGGTAGATGAACGTCCCGGCCATCACCACGCCGAACAGGCCGACGATCCGGAACGCTCGCGAGGTAATGCTCTCGAGGATGAAGGCGATGTCCGTGTAGTAGCCGCCGATGTCCTCGTCGGTCGTCTCCTCCTCGGTGAAGGCGTCGACGATGCCGGTGGTAGTCGATCTGTCGTCGTCGCCAGTTCCGGGCACCGGCGCCTGGGCGCCGCTCGCGTCGGCTTCAGTGTCGGTCGCATCGGGGGTCTCGGCTGCGTCGGCCTCGGCCTGTTCGCGCTTTTCGACCATCTCCTGGACCTCGTCGTAGCGGTCGAGGATCGCCTGTGCCTTCTCCGGGTCGTCGTCCTGGAGCGCCTCGCGGGCGAGGTCGGTCGCATCGTCCTCGTCCATCTCCTCGAAGCGCTCCGGTGGCGTGATCTTGATCGCGGAGGCGTCGAGCTTCGAGAGGTCGATGTCGGCCGGCGAGCCGACCGGCTCCGTGGGGTCGCGAGCGGCGTCGAGCGCCCGAACCGCGTAGACGAACAACACGGCGAGCAGGGCGAGCAGTGCGATTGCTCCACCGACCAGACCCGCCGCGATGGCCGGGTCGAGGCCGGTCGCCTCGCCGATGCTAGGGAGGGGACTCGGCTGGTACCCGTCCGGGAGGGCGGCGAGGCCGTCGTTGACGGCGGCGACACCGCCGCGAGTCAAAAAGAGGTAGACGGCGAGGAACGCGGCGAAGGCGGTGCCGGCGAGGACGTTCCAGTGGCGGTCGACGAGTGCGGCGAAGTCCACCTCGTCGGTCGAGCGCCGCAGGAGCTGGGCGAAGCGGGCCAGCTGCAGGCTGAACGCGTAGAGGCCGATCAGGGGGACGGCCCACATGATCTGCGTGATCGGGTCCGGCGGGGAGAAGACGGCGCCGAAGGCGAAGATGGCGACGACGGCGTGGCGCCACTTGTCGCGGAACTGCTCGTAGGTGACGACCTGGAGGTACGACAGCGACCCCATGACCAGGGGCAACTGCGCGGCGATGCCGAACGAAAGGGAGAGAAAGAGGATGAACTCGGTCAGCTTGACGATCGACCAGGAGGGCTGGAAGCCTGCGTTGGCGGCGTTGGTCGCCAGGAAGCCCAGCATGACGGGGAAGAAGACGAAGTAAGCGTAGCCGATGCCGGCGACGAACAGCACCGCGGCCAGCGTCCCGGGGAAGACGAGCTTCCAGCGCGGGACGTCTTCGGCGGGCCACCAGCCCCGTGCTCGCAGGGCGTCGCGGCCGTAGTAGATCACGAAGGGGATCGCGATGATGACCCCCATCGCCATCCCCAGCTTCGCCTGCAGGAGGATCACGTCGAACGGCGTGCGAGCGATGACCTCGGAGGTAGTGACCGGCGTGAGGTCCTGGCGGACCCGGTCCCAGATGAACACGCGGAAGGCGTAGAACGTGCCGAGGAAGCCGGCGACGAACACGAGAAAGACCTTGCGGGCGTCGTCACGCGCGTTCGTGAGCAGAGACCCGAGGGTCGCGCGACCGCGCGCGACGGTCTGTTTGGTATCCTCGTCGATCGCGCTCGCCATCTCGCCGAAGCCTTACCGAGTCGCCGTTATCAATCTATTCATCACGAGACGAGAGCATCACCGCGTCTGGGCGCCTGCCGACCCGGCGGAGAATGCGAACAGACGGCGACGACCGCGCCAACCGACGAAAAGAAGGCTTACAATAGGGGAGCGCAAACCCGGCGACGAATGGCCGACGATCACGGCGGCGACCGCGACGAGGCCACGAGTAGCGACGCCGCCGGATCCGGGGCCGACGACCGGGACGAGTCCACCGAACCGGTCGACACCGACGCCCCCGAAGACCACGATGGCCCGGACGATACCCCGGAAGCGGGCGACGCGGGTGACGCCGCCGACGGGAGTGACGGCAGCGACGCGCCTCCCGAGGACGAACAACACAGCGACGACGACGGTGGGTACGACATCATGACGCCCGCGGATGTCGACACGCCGGCGATCGGTCGCTCCTCGGACGACGCGGCCGACGCTGACGGAGACGACGCGGCCGACGGCGAGGGGCGAGACGGCACGTCACTCGGTGACGCCGAGGCGGCTTCGATCGGCTCGTTCCCCGGCGAGGACGGGTCGGACGCGAGCGACGACGGGGGCGACGCGGGGCCGCCGACGAGCGACGAGTCCCGCCACGCCCAGCCGACCGCGCCGGATTCGGCGTCACGAGACGCCGGTCCCCAGGACCCTAACGACGCGCAATCGGACCGTGTCGAGGAGCCGGGCCGCGACCGGAGCGGCGACCACGGGCAGCCGACGCGGGCCGACCGGCAGCGGCCGGACGATCCCTACGCGGAGGCGGCCGGCCGCGCTGACGGCGGGGCCAATCCGGTCGGCTACGAACCCCAGGAAGTCCCGACTGGCGGCGGCGTCAGCGCACCGGACGACGAGGAGATGCCGCTGGCCGAACACATCCAGGAAATGGTCATGCGGCTGGCGTGGGTCATCGGCGCGCTCGTCGTCGTCGCCGCCGTCTCCTTCCCGGTCGCCGACCGGCTGATCAACTTCCTGTGGTACTCGTTTCTGCCGGGGTCGGTCTCGGCGTGCCCGCCGCCGCCCGAGGCGAAACTCCGGTCGGTGAGCGCGGCGTGTCCGTTCGTCTACCACCCGCTTGCGCTGATGTTCGCGCGGATCAAGATGGCCGGCCTGATCGGCTTCGTCGCCGCCCTGCCCGTGCTCGTTTACCAGTCGTACCTGTTCATGCGCCCCGGCCTGTACCCTCGCGAGCGCCGCTACTATCTCGCTTCCGTCCCGACGAGCCTCATCCTCGCTGGAGTCGGGATGGCCTTCGCGTATTTCCTCGTCCTCCCGACGCTCTTTGCCTACTTCACCCAGTACTCCGAGGCGGCCGCCGACATCGCCTTCGGGCTGAGCGAGACGTTCAACCTCATCGTGATGATGCTCGGCTTCTTCGCACTCATCTTCCAGATACCGCTTTTCATCATGCTCGCGGTGATGATGGGCGTCGCCTCGCGGCGCTGGCTCGCCCGCCGGCGCATCTACTTCTGGGGCGGCTTCGCTACGATCGCCTTCGTCTTCAGTCCCGACCCGACCGGTATGGCCCCCATCCTCGTCGCCGTCACGATGATCATCCTCTTCGAGGGGACGCTGCTCCTGCTCTACTGGACGGACGAGGCCTCCACGTTCGCCACGCCGGAGGCGCTGGCTGCGCGGCGGCCGTTCGCCTGGCTTGTCGCCGCGCTCGCGGGCTATCTCGCCAGCACTGCGCCCCTGCCGGACACCTACTACGACCAGATCCCGTCGGCGTTCACGTCGGCGATCGCCGACCTGGCGACGACCCGGCTCACGCCGCTGGTCATCGGCGCCGCGCTGATCGCCGTCTACGAGGTGCTGCTCTACGCCCATCGCCGGGTTCGCGGCCGTGACCGCCTCGCCCGGGTCCTCGCCCGCGCCAGGGTGTTCGTCTGGCCCGTCTCGCTGCTGGTCGGCTACTTCGGCAGTCCCGACCCGGTCCTGCTGCGTCGGGTCGACGCGGTCGACCTCGCGACCCCCGAGGCCGCCGGACTCGCCGTCGGGCTGATAGTCGGCTACGAACTGCTCATCGTCGCGCGCCGCTGGCTGGCTAACCGCCGGCTGTGGTGACGCGATGGGCCTCTTCCTCGTCCGCCACGGCCAGACGACCTGGAACCGCGACGGGACGATTCAGGGGTGGGCGGACACCTCCCTGACAGCGCGAGGCCGTCGCCAGGCCCGCGCGGTCGGCGAGCGACTCGCCGCCGCGAGTGTCGACTCGCTCGTCGTGTCTGACCTCCAGCGGACCCGCGAGACCGCCGCGGTGCTGGCCGAGGCCGGCGTCGACGCCGAACCGACCTTCGCTCGCGCCTGGCGCGAGCGCGGTTTCGGTGCGTATCAGGGCCTGACTCGCGCGGAAGTGGCCGCGCGCCACGACGGCTTCGACCCCGACGGCTCGCTCGTCGCCGTCAGGGACGTCCCCGAGGGCGAGTCACTGGACGCGTTCGAAACGCGAGTCAACGAGGGGTTGGACGCGGTCGCGGCGGGTCTCGGGACCGACGAGACGGCGGTCGTCGTCACGCACGGCGGCGCGATTCGCGCGGCGGTCGCGGCAGTGACCGGGCGTGACCTCGCGGTGCTCGCTCGCGAGTGGTCCCCCGACAACTGCGGGGTGACCGCGATAGCGTGTGGCGGCGAGCGCTCGGTGCGCTTCCGGGACGACACCGCACATTTAGAATAAGTGAACGTGTTCGACGGCACGACCGGCTGATCCGGACCGGACTGGGCCGGGCCGGACTGGGCCGGATCGGGCCTCAGTCGCCGTTGTAGATGGCGGTCTGGAACCCGTCGGTTGTCGACCCGTCGACCCCGACGGCACAGACCTCGTGTTCGAGGTCCATCTCGTAGGCCTCGCGGGCGGCGCCAGCGGCGTCGGCGGCGGGGAACTCGATCGGTTCGGGACTGTCTCGCTCGTAGGTCGCGACCAGCGTCGGTTCGGTGACCTCCTCGACGATCAGGGCGTCCCGGCGGACGGTCCCGATGACGGCGCCGGGGCCGTCGGCGTTCGTGGACGGGTCCGCGGCGTCGACGCCGACGATGCCGGCCACGCGCGGGGTGTCGTAGTCGTCCTTCTCGAAGTCGAGCGCGAGCAGCGGTTCGGCGACGGCGTCGCGGGCGGGATAGCCCAGTTCGAGTTTCTCGGCGATGGGGTCGACGTGCGAGCCGTTGCCGACGACGGCGCCGCGGTCGGTGAGGCGCAGGCAGTTGTACTCGACGTAGGGGTTGTCGGTCTCGGGGGCGTCGGCGGTCGGGCCGACGGTGACGGTATCCGGCTCGCGGCCGGTTGCCTTCCTGTTCGGGAACGACCGCGAGGAGACGCGATAGGCGCCCACCTCCGGGGCGACGACGACGAAGCGTCCGACGTACATGCCCGGCCATATCCGTCTCGTCGGTAAGGACATGTCGATCCCTTCCAGGGGCCGTGGGTAGTCGAATGATGGGGCTCCGGACAGGACCCGGTGAGCGGCCCCGCGAAACACAAAGGCCCGTTTGATCGTCCAGCGAGACTATCTCGTCGGCGCGAACAGTTCGACTATGCAGCGACGATCCCTGCTCGCGACCGTCGGGGCGGTCGGCGCGAGTGCACTGGCCGGCTGTGGCCTCGCAAGCGGACACGAGACGCTCTCTGACCCGACGGAACACCGCGACGACCACGGTGACACGCGCGAGCGCGCCCTCGAATTCTCCGATGGCGGCGAGGCACTGGCTGACTTCGGGATACGCGCCACCGTCTCCGACGGCGCCGTCTCGCTCCCGGTCGAGATCTGGCACCGCGGTGGCACCGAGCTGACGGCGGTCGAGCTGCGGGTGCGCGTGACTGGCGACGGCGAGAGCGTCCCCGCGCGGGTCTGGCTGGGCGCCCCCTTCGCCGGCGACGGCGGAGACCGACCGTCGGTGTCGCTGTACCCCGCCGAGGACCACCGGGCGACAGTGGTCGACGTCCACGAACTCGGTGACCTGCGCGACGAGACGACGACGCTGGACCTGCGCGTCGAACCACTCGCCGGGTCGGCGACCACCGTCGCGGTCGACGGCACGATCGAACTCACCGAGGGCGGCACGCTGGGCGACAGCTTCACTCTCGAGGGGACTCACGACTTCGCCTTCGAGGCAGGCGCGTTCGCGAGCGAGTGACCGGTGCGGCCGAGACGCTGCTGGCAACCGCACTCGGGGTCAGGCTCGCTCTCTCCGTCGGCTCCGAGACCGCTGGCTACAAACCCGTCGGGGCGGACTTGGAGGTATGGACGAGGCTGACGAGGCGGACGGTGGGGACGCCGACGCGACTGGCGACCCGGACCCGGTGCGGTGCTGGCTGGTCGACCGGCAGTCCCGCGACGAGAACCTGATAACCCTGGTCTACGCGACGACCGACGGCGAGCGCCACCTCCGGAAGCAGCTGTCGTTCCAGCTCCTGAGGCGCAAGCCCGTCACCGCGGCTATCGAGGTCGAGCCGGAGCGGCTCGAACCCGTCGCCGACGAGAGCGACCGCGAGCGCTACGCGACGCAGGCGTCGACGATGGCCGCCGACCACGACCCCGACGACGAGGTCTGAGGCGGTCAGGCGACCGGCGGACTCCGGTGAGACTGACAGTGCTGACGGCGAGAATCAGTCGAACGCGGGCGTCTCTCCCGCCTGGCCTGTCACGTCGAGCGTGCGGGTGGGCATGAGATAGGTGACCCTGACCTGGCCGTCCCCGCCGGCGGGTTCGATGTCGACGCTGCTGGCCCGGTCTGGGATTTCGACGTGGTCTCCGTGCGCGCGGATCTCCGAGACGACTCTATAACTCGTTGGCATCGTGTGAGTAAGCACCTCTTTCGACGGCGGCCGACCGCGGCTCCCGTGCGGCCGGTAGCGTGTGCATACCTCGCATAGCCGATTTCTATACATAGTCTTTTCGTTCGTTCAATGGTTGGTGAAATAAAGTGGGAAGCGAGTGGTACGTACTCTGCAAGGAAGCCGACGGGTGGCGGCGAAACGGTCACTCGAAGCGGCTGACCGCGTGACGGTCGGTCGCGTAGAGCGCGTCGGTGCCGAGGGCGACGGTCGAGAGGGTCGGGCCGGGCGTCTCGACCGGGTCGCCGGTCGCCACGTCGAACCCGCGGACGCGGTCGTGGCCGTCGGGTGGGGCGTAGACGGTGTCGCCGGCGACGACCGGATCCCCGCCGATGTCGGGGATCGACGCCTCGGCGACGTTCCAGCGTTCGTCACCGGTGCCGGCGTCGTAGCAGACGAGTCGGTCGGCGTCCCGGAAGAACACGCGGTCGTCGGTAACCGCGGGCAACCGCGCCGACTCGTGACCGAGGCCGTGTGAGACGCTCCACTCGGTGCTCCCGTCAGCGGCCGAGAGCGCGTGGAGCCGGTCGCCGCCCACCGCGTAGACGGTCCCGTCGCGGACGGCGAGACCGACCTCGAGCGAGACTTGGACCTCGGTGCGCCACGCTATCGACGCGTCGACCGGGTCGAGCGCGGCGACGTACGAGTTCGTCGGCGAATCGCCGCCGTGGCGGACGCTGCTGACGTAGAGCCGGCTGTCGTCCGCCGTAGCTCTGAGACGCCCGCCCGCGCTGTGACTGTACGAGAGACAGCGCTCGCCGGTCGCGCCGTCGAGTCCCGCCGCGAGCGCCGACCCGTCCCAGTCCACGAGTACACCGCCGTCGAGCGGGAGCGCGACGCCGGCCGCCTCGTCGGCGGTCCATCGTTCGTCGCCGGTTTCGCTATCCAGCGCGACGAAGGCGTCGTCGGAGTTCCAGGTCACGTACACCGCGTCGCCGTCGGTGGCGAGGCCGCGAATCGACGACTCGCGGTCGGTGTCGCGCCAGACCGTCTCGCCGGTCGCCGCATCGAGCGCGAGGAGGCCACCGCGAGTACCGACGAGCAGCGTCGAGCCAGCGCGGACGAGCCCGCCGCTGGGCTCGACGTTGCGGCGCCACGTCTCCTCGGTCGGCGCCGTCGGCCCGTTCGGGAGCGACGCTGTCGCGCTCGGTCCCCCGCGATCCCAGCCCCAGATGTCCGGTCGCGACGCGGGCAAGAGCCCGCAGTCCTCGCTCCAGGAAACCGACGGTCCGGACGACGACGAGGAGAGGGGGCCGAGACAGCCGCCGGTCGCCGCACCGGCGAGCACTGCGAGGGCTGTCCGACGGGAGACTCGATCTGCGTGGGACACGGATCGGCCGTGTCCTATCACTGTAATGTATTTTGTGGCTGACCGAGGAAAAATGACGAAGCGGCAGCGGGTAGCAGGACCGCGCTTCGGCGGTCAGTGGAAGCCGATGCGGGTCTGGGACCGCTCCTCGGTCTCGGTCTTCGGGAGGGTGATGCGACAGACGCCGTCCCGGTAGGTCGCGGCGGCGTCGTCGAGTTCGACGCGAACGGGGATGCCGACGGTGCGCTCGATACGCGGCGGACGCTCGACGTGGAGCGCGATGGTCTCCTCGTCGTCGTAGTCGGTCTCGCGCTCGGCGACGAGGTGCAGCGACTGCTCGTCGGCGTCGATCTGGATGTCCTCCTCGTCGAACCCCGGCGTGTCGACGACGATCTCGACCGCCTGGCGCGTCTCGACAATATCGACAAGCGGCCCGTAGGCCGGCACCGCGCTCGTCCGCTGTCCGGCGCCGCCCACGCCCGGTGCCTGTTCGCCCTGGGTTCCGGTCGCGCTCTGGCCGGCCTGGGAACTCGCCGCGGCGTTGGCATCGGCCGACTGGTACTGGTACGACGGGACGCCCGCGCTCTGCCCTGTCCCCTGTGTCGGGCTGGGCTGTCGATACCCCTGATAGGGGTAGTACACTGGCTGTGGTTGCATGGTCACTGGGCCACCGCGCCTGTCTTCCGGGCGTCGGACAGCGGTTGCCCCCACGCCGTCGACGAGTGGCCGAGGCCCACTATCGACTGCTGTGGGAGCCCAGCCATCTGTTGCTGTGGAATCCCTGCCATCGCCTGCTGTGGGATCCCCGCCATCGCTTGCTGTGGGAGCCCTGCCAGCTGCTGTGGGAACGTAGCCGCCGACTGCTGGGACAGCCCTGCCGCCGACTGCTGTGGAATCCCTGCCGCCGACCCTTGCGGGATGGCTATCGACGACTGTCGTTGTGGGACGCCGCCCATCGCCTGTTGCTGTGGGACCGAGCCGGCGTACTGGGGTCCCGACTGTGGCACCCGACCGGAGAGCTGGATCGCGGACTGACCGGCATGTGCGCCACCGAGTCGCTGCGGGACGAATGCGCTCCCGAGTTGCTGGGGAGCTTGCGCGCCCCAGAACTGCCGGCCCCCGCTCGCGATCGGTCCGGTGCTTGTCTGGATCGGTTGGCCGACCGCCTGCTGGCTACTCAGGGGCGCGGCGCCGAGGCCCTGCTGGACAGCCCCGCTCTGGGACTGAAATCCACCCACGGGAGCGACCGACGCCGCGGCCGACCACTGCGGGATCTGCTGGCCGCTCTGGACCCGGGGAACGCCGGATATCGCTGCCAGTGAGTTGGGAGCCTGCTTGCTCATCGACGCGCTCCACTGCTGTGGCTGGCGCTGTCGAGAGGCTGGTGACTGGACGGACTGTGAGGCCTGCTGCGGGAGCTGCTGTTTGGCCTGCTGGGATGACAGTTGCGCCTGCGTCTGCTGAGGGGAGCCGGCCTGCTGACTACGCAGGGACTGCTGTGACGGCACCCCGCGCTGGAACTGCTGACTCGGGGTCTGTGAGAGCTGTCCGGACTGGGAGCGCCCCGCTGTCGTCGAGAACTGCGTCGCGGACTTCCCTCCCTGGTACTCGGGTTTCTGTGCGGCTTGGTACTGCGACGTTTGAGTAGCCTGGTGCTGTGGACTCGCCACCTGCTGCTGTGGGGCCGGCTCGACCGGGGCCTGCTGTGGGAACTGCGACTGCTGTGAGAGGTGGGACTGCTGTGGGATCTGAGATCGCTGTGGTGCCTGCTGGAACCCGCTCTGTGGGAACTGCCCCTGCTGGGAGAGTTGGGGTTGCTGTGGGATCTGCCCCTGCTGGGAGAGTTGGGGTTGCTGTGGGATCTGCCTCTGCTGGGAGAACCGCGATCCCTGCGGGACCTGTGCCTGTTGCTGGGTCGGTTGGTAGGACATCTGCTGGTGGCTGGGTTGGTACTGCGAGGTCTGGGATTGTTGAGTCGGCGGTCGTGTCTGCTGCAGTGCGGACTGGTACCCCTGCTTGGCGACCGGGCCGTGCTGGGAAACCGACTGCGGGGACGACTCGGCCGTGTCGCCCATCTGTGTGGCTGCGGACTCGAACTCGCCGCGTCCGAGCGTTTGTGTGGGGGCCTGTGCGTGCGAGACCGCCTGCTGTTGCTGCTGATAGGGTTGCTGTGACATCGTCTCACCGCCGCCCGGCGTCGCCGGGTGGCAGTTGAGACTACCCGCAGGTCGGTAATAAACGACAGCGATAGTTGACGTCTGGAGCGGTGACAAGAACCGTCTTACCCGATTGCAAGCCCGTTCGTGCGCGACCGAACGGGCGAGTACGGGCCCTCTACATCGGAGACCCCGCGCTCGGTAAGGTCGGGCAACGATAGAGTACGGACGCTCAACGAACGGTTCGATGCCGAAGCGCGTCGCTTGAACTGGCGGTATGGTGTCCCTGTCGGCGCCAGCGCCGCTCGCGCCGACCGATAGCCGGGAACTACTCGTCCGGTCGGTCGATGCCGCGCTCGGAGAGCAGGTCTTCGAAGGCCGCCTCGTCGAGCGTTTCCACGTCGTTTTCGTCGGCGGCGTCGCGCTTTCGCTGGCCGGGGTTCGCGCCGACGACGAGGTAGTCGGTGTTCCCCGAGACGCTGCTCGTCGCCGACCCGCCCGCACGTTCGACCAGCTCCTGCGCCTCGCTCCGGGTGTACCCCTCCAGCGATCCGGTAAAGACGAACGTCAGCCCGTCGAGCGCGTCGCCGGCGGTCGTCTCCGCCTCCTGCGGGTCGACGTGTTCCAGGAGGCGGTCGAGCACGTCGCGGTTGGCCTCGCTGTCGAAGAACTCGCGCACCTCGCGGGCGACGGTCGGGCCCACGTCGTCGACCTCCCGAAGGGCCGCCTCGTCGGCCGAGCGGACCGCCTCGAACGTGCCGAAGTGGCGCGCGAGCGCGGCGGCGACCGTCCCCCCGACCTCGGGGATACCCAGCGCAGCGAGGAAGTCCGCGAGCGGCGGTTCGCGAGCGGCGTCGACCTCCGCCACGAGATTGCTGGCGCTCCGCTCGCCCCACCCCTCCAGGTCGGTCAGGCCGTCGACGGTGAGTTCGTACAGGTCTGCCACGTCGTCGACGAGGCCGGCGTCGAGCAACTGCTGGACCGACTTCTCGCCCAGCCCCTCGATGTCGAGGCCTTTCCGGGAGGCGTAGTGCTGGACCGAGCGCTCGCGCTGGGCGCGACAGCCCAGCCCCCCCGTGCAGAAGGCCATCGGCCCGTCGCGCTCGACCGGACTCCCGCAGACGGGACACTCGGCGGGGAACTCGAAGTGATCGCGGTCGGTCGCGTCGGGGTCTCCGCCCTTTTCCGACCCGTCCAGCACGTCCGCCACCTCCGGGATCACGTCGCCGGCGCGCTTGATCCGCACTTCGTCGCCGACGGCGACGCCGAGGCGCTCGATCTCGGCGGGGTTGTGCAGCGAGGCTCGGGAGACGGTGACGCCACCGACCTCGACGGGATCCATGAGTGCAACGGGGGTGAGCCGTCCTGTCCGACCGACCTGGATCACGATGTCGCGGACCGTCGTGCGCTCGGTGCGTGCGGGGAACTTGTAGGCGAACGCCCACCGCGGGTGGCGGGCGGTGTGGCCCAGTGTCTCGCAGGCGGCGGTGTCGTCCACGGAGATGACGACGCCGTCGATCTCGTAATCGAGGGCGTCGCGTTCGTCGAGGCGGGCGTCGCGGTAGCCGATGGTCGCCTCGATGTCGTCGACGACGGTCGTCTTCTCGCAGACGCGCAGGCCCCACTCTGGGAGCGTCTCGTGCATCTCCCAGCGACTCCCGAAGTCGGCGCCGTCGAGGACGTCGAAGAAGAACACGGAGAGCGGGCGCTCGGCCGTGACCGAGGGATCGAGCTGGCGCAGGGTACCGGCGGCGGCGTTGCGGGGGTTCGCGAACGGATCCTCTCCCGCTTCGACGAGTCCGCGGTTGTGCGCCTGAAAGGCTGCCTTGGGCATGTAGACCTCGCCGCGCACCGCCAGGAAGTCCGGATAGTCACCGCGCAACCGCTGGGGGACGCTCGGGATGGTGCGGACGTTCGCGGTCACGTCGTCGCCCGTCTCGCCGTCGCCGCGCGTGGCGGCCCGCTCGAAGACGCCGTCCTCGTAGACGACTTCGACAGAGAGGCCGTCGAACTTCGGCTCGCAGTAGTACTTGATCTCCCCGTCCCAGTCGGTCGCGTCGAGCCCCTCGCGGACGCGGCGGTCGAACTCGCGAACGTCGTCGGCGTCGCCGCCCTGGTCGATCGACCGCATCGGCGCGACGTGGTCCACGTCGGGGAGTTCGTCGCGGGGCGGCCCGCCGACCCGACGGGTAGGGCTGTCCTCGGTCCGGAGGTCGAACGCGTCCTCCAACTCGCGCAGCCGAGCGAACAGTGCGTCGTAGGCCCGGTCGCCGATCAGGGGGTCGTTGTCCGCGTAGTAGCGGTAGTCGTGGTAGCGGACGGCCTCGCGGAGCGCGGCTGCCTGCTCGCTGGCTTCGGCCTCGGAGAGCGAGTCGACCGGGTCGAAGTCGGTCGGCGGGTCGGTCACGTAGGGATTGTCGGCCGGCCGGTCGGACGCCGCTGTCATCGTTCGTCACTGGCGCGTGGAGTCCCTTTGCTGGTTCGGTGCGCGGCGACGGACACGCTTTTTTGTCCGCGAATTCACGAGTGCTGCAATGGACAAGCAGTCGTCACGACGGGCGTACCTCACGTCGCTCTGTGGCGTGCTCGCGCTCGCACCGGGCTGTTCGACGCTGTCGGGTTCCGGCGGGACTGACACGGGAACGCCTTCGACGAGGGAGTTCGTCGACGCGATCGTACTGTCTAACAGGACCGAGCGCACCCATCGAGTGTCAGTCCGGTTGTCCCGAGAGGGAACGACGATCCTCGACGAAGTACTGGAACTGCGACCCATCGAGACGGATCGGGAGAACGCCGTCGTCCAGGGGCAGGAGGTTTTTCAGGCGGTGTTCGTCGATACGCCGGGGTCGTACGAACTCGGCGTCCGGGTCGACGGCGAGCGGGAGACACTCTCGTTCGAGCGGACACCGAGAGAACCGAACTGCGACCGCTTGCGGGTGAAGCTGTCGACCGCGTTCGAACCGACGGACGACGGGCCCGGAGACACTCTGGTGTACATCGACCGTCACACGAATACCCAATCGTGCGAACCGGTCGAGTGACGGTGACAGGGAACCCCATCCGTGTTCTTGCCCCGCAGCGCCGACACCGATTTCCCGCTGGCGGCAATACTTGCGACCAGATGCTACCGCCAATCGCGAGTCGCTTCGTCGCGGGCGAGCACGCGGCGGGAGCGCTCGAACACGCGCGCCGAACCAACGAGCGGGGCGTCGGCGTCATCCTCAATCTGCTCGGCGAGCACTACGACGACCGGACAGCCGCCGACGCGGACGCCGAGGCCTACTGCGCCCTCGTCGACGACATCGGCCGTAGCGACCTCCGGGCCTGCATCTCGGTGAAGCCGTCCCAGCTGGGCCTCGACGTGGGCGAGGACGTCTTCCGGGCGAACCTCGCCCGCGTCGTCGAGCACGGGACCGAGGCAGGCGTGTTCGTCTGGATCGACATGGAGGACCACACGACCACCGACGCGACGCTCGATGCGTTCGAACACCACGCCCGCGAGCACGGGAAGCAGAACGGAAACGGGGGTGTCGGCGTCTGTGTCCAGGCAAACCTGCGACGCACCGCCGACGACCTCGAACGGCTGGCGGGCCTGCCCGGAAAAGTCCGGCTCGTGAAGGGGGCCTACGACCCGCCGGCGTCGGTCGGCTACCGCGACGGCGAGCGCGTCGACGAGTCCTACCGCGACCTGCTCGAGTACATGTTCCGCGAGTTCGACGACGGGGTGGCCGTCGGCAGCCACGACCCGGCGATGATCGCGCTGGCGCGGGACCTGCACGACGAGTACGGCACCGGCTACGAGGTACAGATGCTGATGGGCGTCCGCGAGGACGCGCAGGTCGACCTGGCGACCGACTGCGAGGTCTGGCAGTACGCTCCCTACGGGTCGAAGTGGCTGTCGTACTTCTACCGGCGGGTCAGCGAGCGCACCGACAACCTCACGTTCGCGCTTCGGGCGGTCGTCGACGGGTGATGCCGACGATGGACGACCGAGTGACGAGCGGTGATGTAGCCGCCGCGACTAGGCAATGTTCGCGTGACAGAAGGAACACGCTCATTACCTCAGAGATGACACGTACTCCCAGATGACCTCGGCGACCTGGAAACGGGACTTCGCGAGCGGGCTTATCGTCCTCTTTCCACTGCTGGTGACAGCCTACATCATCTACTGGCTCTACGTCCGACTCGCCGGCATCCCGCTGCCGGTCGAGAATCCGGTTGTCCGGGCCGGACTGACGCTCGTCATCTTCGTCCTCCTCGTGTTTTCTGTGGGCTACCTGATGCGGACGGCCTTCGGCGACGTGGTCGAAGAGGGCCTCGATGGGATCATGAACCGGCTGCCTGGACTCCGGGTCGTCTACAACGCTTCGAAGATGGCCGTCGAGACGGCCGTCGGAGGTGCGGACGAACTCCAGGAACCGGTCAAACTGGAGACCTGGAACGGCATGCGGATGACGGCGTTCAAAACGGGGAAGTCGACCGAGGACGGCAGGGATGTGCTCTTTCTTCCGACGGCACCAAACATCACGACCGGATTCGTCATCGAAGTCGAGCCCGAGCGCTACACCCCGACGAACGAACGCGTCGAAGACGCGTTGACGCGCATCCTCAGCGCCGGGTTCGGCGACGCCAACGACCGCCCGGGGTCGGTCCCGATGGACATCACCGAGGACGACGACGGCGTCGACGAGACGGAGCCGGAAGCGGTCGAGAACGCCTCGTCCGAGAGCTAGCTGATGTGTGCGGCGATGTCGGCTTCGGTGATGATCCCGACGGTTTCGCCGCCGTCGACGACGAGGACGGCGTCGTTGTGGTTGAGGTAGTCGTTGATCTCGTCGATGGTCGCGTCGAGTTCGACGCTGGCGATGGACTCCCGCTTGACCTCGTCGACGGGGTACTCGCCGACGTTCTCGGCGTCCGCGGCCTCCGAGCGCTGACGGATGTCGGAGTGACCGATCAGCCCCAGCGGCGTCCCGTCGCGGACGACCGGCACTTGTGAGAACCCCCAGTTGTCCATCGTATCCTGAGCGGCGTGGACCGAATCGTCTGGCTCGACGCTCACGACGGGTGTGTTCATCAGGTCCTCGGCCCGCAGGACGGCCCCCTCGGCCTCCTGGAGGGCGTTGACGATGCGCCGCAACGTCGAGAGCCGCGGGTCGACGTCGCCGCCCTCGATGCGGGCGATCAGCGGCTGTGAGACGTCCGCCCGGTCTGCCAGGTCGCTCTGGGTCAACCCGAGTTCGTTTCGGCGCTCGCGCAGGTCCGCCGGCGTCGGCAACTCCATACCCTCGGATAACCTGCGGTAATTAAAAAAGCTACCGGCAGCCCGCGGGCGGTGCTGGTGGGTCGATGCCGGGGAGTCGGCACTGGTGGATCGGAGCTGGTGGGTCGAGGCTGGCGGATCGGGGGTGACGAGTCGTGGTAGCGGACGGTATTTAGGCCTGGAACTGCTACGATCGGGCATGTCAGAGACCGATGACGGGGTTTCCGAATCAGACGAAGAGCTCCCCGAATCCGACGACGAGTGGCGCGAGCGCCTGACCGAGACGGAGTATCGGATCCTCCGCGAGGCCGGGACCGAACCGAAGTTCAGCGGCGAGTACCTCGAAGTCGACGAGGACGGCCTGTTCACCTGCGCGGGGTGTGACGCGGCGCTGTTCGATACCGACCAGCAGTTCGACTCGGGTCACGGGTGGCCGAGTTTCGTCGACGTGGTCGAGGCGGGCAACGTCGAGACACGACTCGACACGAGCCACGGGATGCGCCGCACCGAAGTCGTCTGTGCGACCTGCGGCGGGCACCTCGGTCACGTCTTCGACGACGGCCCGGAGCCGACGGGGAAACGCTACTGCATCAACTCGGCGGCGCTGGACTTCGAGACCGACGAAGAGGACTAACGCGCCAGCCCCGTGGCGCCGATCGGCGGGGCAGTATGCGGGCGCGTCGGAGACGGCGTCGCTATCAGATCGGTCACTGTGGCCGGAACGCTTTTTGAGGAGGTGGTCACTTGCTCGGGTGTGAGACGGGACCATCGGACGGACGGAGGCGGGACGCAGTCGACGGACGCGGCCGACGAGAGCGACGCCGTCGTTCTGACACGCGTGTTCGGTTACGACGTGGTCCTCGAGCGGGAGTTCGTCGAGTTCCCCTGGCGGGCGGGTGTCGTCCGCGGGCCCGTCGCCGCGGTGGTCGTCTACGTCCTCGTGTTCGCGCTCGCGGTGGTCGCGGGCGGGGTGCAGGGCGACAACATCGCGACGACGCTGTCGTACATGGCCTTCGTCGTCTACGGCCTGCACAACATCCCGGCCGCGCGGGGTCGGATCCCCGAAGTACTCGAGCCAGTCGCCACCGACATCGTGACGATCCCGTCACTCCGGGGGACGGTCCTCGTCGGCCCGAACCACGGCAACCCGTTCACCCACCTGTTCGACATCGCGACCGGGAAGACCGAGAGTATCGGCCACATCAACGTCCTCCCCACGGACCCGACGGTCCCGCTCGTCGTCTACGGTGCTATCCCGCTGCTCGTCTTCACCGCGGTCGGTGTCGAGTACGCGCTGCGGTACTGGGACGAGGCGACGGTCGACTCGCCGGTCGAAGTCGGGCGGTTCGGCGCCGCCGTCGGACTGGGCTACGTCGCGACGCTGTTCGTCGGGACCTTTTTGATCACCCAGGTCGGCCTCCTCTCGGTGCTGATCCTCGACCGCTACATGACCGTGGTCTTCGGGTTCGTCTACCCCGCACTGGTCGTCTCGATCGGCGCTCTGCTCGTCTACTACCAGCAGGGGATGGGCGACAGCAGTGAGCAGGCGGACGCCGAGCCGCCTCGGGGGTAGGTTCGTGGGCCGTCATCCGGTCGGTTGTAACGATTTACCGGTATTTCGCCGGCCAGTCCAGCGAAATCCGGAAATGACCTACAACCGACCGTATCAGGCGTAGGTTCGGTCGACGAACTCGAGGATGCGTTCGGACTCGGCCATAGTGACACCGCGGTCGTCGTCGACGATGACGGGGACGCCGCGCTGGCCCGACACCTCCTTGACTTCGTTGCGCTGGGAGTGCATCGCCTCGACCCAGACGGTGTCGTAGCCGACGCCGAGTTCGTCCAGTCGGTCGGCGACTTTCTCACAGTACGGACAGCCGTCGAGCTGGTAGAGCGTGACCATATCCGGCCTTCGGCAGCGGCAGGCAAGTGCGTTGCGGCCGGGGAAGCGACCGCCGTCGACGCCAGAGCCGATGGGGGTCGCGTCACTCTGTCGCGTCGCTGAGCACCAGTCGACGGCCCGCGCTGTCAGGGCGTCGGTCGGGGCGTCGCGAGGCTGCCCGCGAAGGCCGCAGCTGACCTCGCCTACTCGTCCATCAGGCCGCCTTCCTCGACACGCATGACGGCCTCGCCGTCGGGGAGGTTCGGCGCGTCGACCATCTTGACGATGCGCTTGTCGCCTTTGGACTTGCGCAGGTACATCCGGAACGTGGAGGTGTGCCCGAGGATGTTCCCGCCGATCGGCTGGGTCGGGTCGCCGAAGAAGGAATCGGGGTTGGAGGCGACCTGGTTGGTGACGACGACGGCGGTGTTGTGGAGGTCGCCGACGCGCATCAGGTCGTGGAGGTGTTTGTTGAGCTTCTGCTGG
>Ga0207733_100367_pt1 | contig 31864 bp, 22 predicted proteins | sample A23P3SouthBayCA_FD_187735 | JGI IMG/M metagenome (GOLD analysis project Ga0207733, IMG submission 187735) | Aerobic enrichment media microbial communities from Eden Landing Ponds, California, USA - A23 P3 (SPAdes) | ecosystem: Environmental > Aquatic > Marine > Unclassified | place: Emeryville... | reverse complement strand
GAGCGTACCGAGGGCTTTCAGCGCCTACTGTCGATTGCGGTCGCCGTCGCTCGAGTTCATTTCAGAACACGCTCGCTCGAATCTACCGCTCGACTCGCACGTAGACGGGCCGATGCGTAAATAACGACTTTACTACATATTCTACATCTGCTAAAATATCGAACAGTAACGGGTTCTGCTCGTCGTCGACCGCCGAGTATTAGTTCGCCCGGACTTTACCAAGCGGTAAATGAATGCGGACGACGACACGGACGGCGGCGTCGAGGTACAGGCTGCGACGGACATCACGCATCCGGGCGGGATGCGGGGCAACAGGGTGATGCCGACGCCGGTGCGGGACCACCTCGATCCGTTCGTCGTCTTCGAGCGCTTCTTCATCGCGGCCGAGCAGGGGTTCGACACCCATCCCCATCGCGGGTTCGAGATCGTCTCGTACATGGTCGAGGGCGGGATGGTCCACGAGGACTCGCTGGGCGAGTCCCACACCGCCTACCCGGGCGACGCGATGCGGATCACGACCGGGAGCGGCATCGAGCACTCCGAACTCCCGGCCGACGGCGCGGCCTGCAACGGCCTCCAGCTGTGGGTGAACCTCCCCCGCGACCGGAAAGAGGACGACCCCGGATTCGAGAACGTCGGCGCCGACGAACTGCCGACCACGGACGCCGGTGACGCGACGGTGACGACCGTCGTCGGGGAAGGGTCGCCGATCGAACTCGCGACCGACGTGACCTACCTCGACGTCACGGTCGAGGGGTCGTGGACCTGGGACCCGCCGGCGGGCTGGTCGGGCTTTCTCTACGGCATCGACGGTTCGGGGACCGTCGACGGCGAGCCGTTCGGCGTCGAGGAGTTCGCGGCGCTGGAGGAGATCGGCGACGGGACGCGCGTCACCGTCGAGAGCGACGACGGCGTCCGGCTGGCGGCCATCGCCGGCGAACCCCACGGCGAACCCATCGTCCAGCGCGGCCCCTTCGTGGAGTAGGTCGTGATGGTGTAGGACGGCGTCACGTGGAGTTCCACGACCCGCTCGCTAGCTGGATCGACTACCGTAGTGAACAGCGAGCGATGAAAGCCCTCGACCCGCTCGCGGTCGCTGAGCGGGATATCCGCGCTCTCGGCACCGCCCGCGCGGATAGTGCCCGCTCAGACGACTGCACAAGCGCGAGCGTGTCTCGCCCTTTCAATCCACCAGGACAACACCGCAATAACAGACCGCCCCACACAGCACCGCAAACAGCCACGAACCTCCCCAGCCGATTCGCTCGCCGTCGGCTCGCTCATCCCTCGCACGGTGCCGTCGCGCGCACGAGAGCGCGCGACAGCGCGCGCCGGTTCCTGAATCACCAGGCGTCGTCGAGGACGGCCTCGATATCGTCGGTGGTGGGGTCGAGGCCTTCAGGCGCGACATCCATCAGGCTGTCCTGGCAGATCTCGGGGGCGATGGCGGGGAAGTCCTCGCGCGAGAGGCCGTCGATCTCGCGGAGCCGGTCGGGCAGTCCGAGATCGTCGCTGACGGCGGCCACGGCTTCGATCACGCCTTCGGCGAGTTCCTCGTCGGTCGCCCCCTTGTCGTCGACGCCGAGGGCCTCGGCGAGCAACTCCCGGCGGCCGTCGACCTCGTCGAAGACGTACCGGAGGACGTGCGGGGCGAGGATGCCGTGGACGGTGCCCTGGTGGGCGTCGTAGTCGTGGGAGAAGCCGTGGCCGAAGGCGTGGATGACCGAGGCGCGATACACGTCGGGCGTCGAGATGCCGTACTGCGCGAGGACGACGCCCGCGACCGCGTCGTAGAGCCTCTCCTCGTCCATCTCCGCGTCGGGCAGCGTCTCGAAGCCCGACCCCATGAGCGACAGCGCGCGCATCGCGGTCCCGTCGGTGACGGGCGTGTGATACGGCGAGTACAGACACTCGACGGCCTTGTCGAAGCCGTTCATCGCCGACGCGCACAGCACTCCCTTCGGCGTCGTCTCGAACAGCGCCAGGTCGTAGACCAGCGCCGTCGGCATCAGCCGGCGGTCGCCGACCGAGCCGTTGGGGATCTCGTCGTCGGGGACGCCGTCGGGCGATAGCGAGAGGCTCACGCCGGCGATGACCGAGAGGTCGGCGCCGGCCAGCGTCGTCGGGACGGCGACGATCGGCACCGGATCGCGGTCCGTACCGACCGCGACGCCCCCCTCCTCCACGGACCGCTCGGCGGCCGCTCGGAGGTCGTCGTGAGACGAGAGCGCGCTGGCGACCTTCGCCACGTCGAGACTGCTCCCGCTCCCGACCGCGACGACGGCGTCGATCCCCGCTTCGCGGACGCGCTCTGCCGCTTCGAGCCCGGTCTTCAGGTACTTCTCGGGCGTCGTCTCGTCGAAGACGCCGGCGAGGCGGTCGCCCAGACCGGCCTCGACGGGGTCCATCACGTCGCGGTTGGCGCCGACGTTCGCGCCGGTGACCACGAGCGCGTCGTCGCAGTCGCGGGCGCCGAGCCGCTCGCCCAGATCCGCGGCCGCACCCCGACGGCACCGGAGTTCGCCGGGGTCGTAGTCGAACGCGAACCCGCGCCGGGCGTCGGCGCTACCGGATGTCATACGGTCGAATTCGGCCGATCCCGGCATAAGTCCACCGGGCCGCCCTCGCTCGCGGTCGCAAGGTATATTCGCGCTCTCCCGTAGTGTGGGCCATCGTGACCGACCCGACAGATCCGCCCGTAGACGCCGACCGACCCGACAGCGTCGTCGGCGTTCGGGGTACCGACCACATCACTATCGAGGGAACGAGCGTCGCCGACACCGTCGAGTTCTACCGCGACATCCTCGGGATGCCGCTCGTGCTCCGCCAGCCCAACCTCGACCGCAGCGAGCTGACTCACCTCTACTTCGACACCGGGGACGGCCGCCTGCTCACGGCGTTCGTCTCCGAGGAGCGCGAGTCGACCGACGACCTCGAACCCGACCGGGGCGACATCCACCACGTCGCCTACCGGATCGACCACCGGCGCGTCACGGAGATCCGGGAGGGACTCCGCGACGCCGGCTACCCCGTCGACGAGTACGACCGCGGCGCCTTTCACGCGCTGTACACCGAGGACAACAACGGCCTGACCGTCGAACTCGTCGCCGACAAGTTCGCGATCCCCGACGACCGCCGCGGCGAGGTGCTCGCCCGTGCCCACGCCCACCGCGTCGAGGACGGCGCCGAGTTCGTCGCCTCGAAACACATGCGCGCCGCCCTCGACGACTTGGAGATCGAAGCCGAGGAGCGCGACATCTCACCCGCCGCCGCCGGCCGCGACTACGGCGGCTGATCCCCACCGGCGACGGACGAGATCGTATCGGATTTCTATACAACAACGATATATTTACTATAGTATCCGATACGTATGTGGGTTGAGTTCCCAAAAGCAGTATTAGAGCATTTCTGGGCGTTGTATCTGAGTTTTGGCTTCGCCGACCGATCGAGTGCCCTCGAACCTATTTTGTCCAGTTATCCCGACGAAAGAGACATTTCGAAGGCTTTGAAGCCACTTTTCATTTTCGGTCGAGCGTCTCCAGTTTCAACTCGAAAACCGACACATGCCCAGATATAATTGGTTACTTATGGCTGGTGTCGGTGCTCGGGGGCGGTGACAAGGAGCGGTTCGGGGCCCGGTCCCGCGGGGAGGGAGGGCGCAACTGATCGGGCCCGAGTGGTGGTCCAGCGGTCACGTGCGCCGGGCATCGGACCGGTTCGCCAGCGGGGTGCGCTGCGGCGTCGGACCGGCCGGAGCCGGCGGGACGGCGCGGCTACTCCGGCGGCTGGAACTCGGTGTCGTAGCTGGCTTCGACGAGGCCGCCGAGGATCATGGCGGTGCTGATGCCGAAGCCGCGCTCGTAGTCGAAGCCGCGGTGGCCGGGGTCGGGCCACTCGAAGTCCCGGACGTTGCCCCAGGCGCCCCAGTTGTACTGGTGGAACACGAAGTGCGGGAGGTAGTAGTTGTAGTACCGGGCGCACTTGCGGTACAGCTCCTGGATCTCCGCCTCGGACTTGCCGGGCTCGCGGATCTCGTGGACGATGCTGGCGAGGTTGATCTCCTCGCCGTCCGAGAGATCGGGGTCGATCCCCGCCTCGTCGGGCGCCTCGATGGAGCCGACCTCCGAGGGGATCTCGACCTGCAGGGGCTTGCCCTGGGCGTCCATCTCGGTGTCGGGGTCGACCCGCTGGGTCGGGGCGTCGGCTTTGCCCATCACGATGGACCCGGAGACCCAGCCGGCGCTGGAGTTGTAGTAGCCGAACGGTTCGCCGTAGCCGTGCCAGAAGATGGAGCTGTCGTAGTTGAGGCCGTTGTCGGCCCTGAGGTTGTTCGACCAGGTCGACCACCCCTGACTGGAGAAGTTCACGCCGAACCCCATGTTCGCGAGGTTCGCCCGGATCGTCTGGGCGGCGCCGGCGTAGTCGGCGATGGCGGAGGGGAAGATGACGTCGATCGCCGCGGGGTTGCCGTTGGGGTCGACCCACTGGTCGCCCTGCTTGCTGTAGCCCCCCCGTCGGAGGTACTCGGCGGCCGCCTCGGTGTCGGACTCCATCGGCCAGGAGTGGAGGCTGTCGAGGAACTCGCCGGAGAACACCGACTGCGACTGGGCGTCGAGCATGTACGTGTGGTTCTCGATGGGGACCGACCGGGCGTCGCCCCAGCCGTTCGCCCCGGCCGCCGTCCAGTCGACGGCGGCGACCAGCGCCCGGCGCACCCAGAGGTTCTGGAGGTGCGGGTTGTTCCAGTTGAGCCGCCACTTGTCGCCGCCCTCCGAGCGTAGCCACCGAGTCAACTCCTGCATGTGGTCGGGCAGCGTCTCCCGCGAGTAGAGGCCGTTCGGCGCGACGATGTTGCCGTTGAGGTCGAGCGCGCCGTTGCTCGCGAGCGTCTGGCGGCGTTCGCCGTCGCCCCACTGGATCGCCAGCTTCGGGACGTTCGTGTTCGCGGCGTTGGGATGGGCGACGGCCGTGTCGCCCGCCTCGGCGGCCGCCTCGTCGCGCAGGTGCAGCGTGAGCTCCGCCGACCCGATGCCGTCCTCGGAGCGGATCTCGTACGGGCCGCTCCCCCAGCCGTTCTCCATCAGCCGCTGCAGCGAGATCCGGTCGCTCACCAGGTCGTCGGTCACCGCCGAGGCGGCGTCCGCGGTCCCGGCGTCCCGATACTGTTCGAGGTACGGCTCCGTGAAGTCGGGGTGGATCGGCATGTCCCCGTCGTTGGGCGCCGCTTGCGACGCCAGGATGTGCTCCGCCTGCGCGTCGTCCGGGAGCCCGTCGCTCCCGTCGGTGTTCCACCAGTGGTACTCCCACTGGCCGGCCGCCTCCTGCGTGAAGGCGGTGTCCTCGGTGAACTTGTTGCCCGACTGGAAGTAGTCGACGTGGAAGTGCGTCTCTCGGGCCTCGGCGTCGAGCGGGTCACCGTTCCAGTACGTCGCCCTGTCGTCGTGGGACTCGTAGACGTCGTAGGGCGCGTCGACCTCGTACCCGCTGTACCACGTCATGACCGAGGCGCTGTCGGTTCGGGGTTTCCACGGCGTCTCGAACTCGACGCCGCTGTAGGCCATCTGGCGAGTGTGGACGTTCCGGACCGCCTGGAGGTCCGTCATGAACGCGACTCCCGTCGTGTTGTCCTGGGGCGCCCAGACGTTCGCGTCGAAGACGTCCGGCGAGTTGGCCTGGAACACCCGGATCACGTCGGTGGCAGGCTCGCCCAGCGGCGTCGGGCTGTCGGTCTCGGTGTCGCCCGGCGTCTCCGTCTCCGCCGCCCCGCCGTTCGGCGTGGCGGTCGGTGTCGCCGCGGGGTCGTCCGTTCCCCCCGGCTCGTCCGTCGAGTCCTCACCGCTCCCCGACGGACACCCGGCCAGGCCCACCGCACCCATTCCGGCCAGTAACTGTGCGTACTGACGACGTGTCAGCTGGTCACGCAGGTTGGTACTATCCCGCATACGTCCCACGGTTCCCCGGATAGTACATAAACTTTTGCACACAACGCTGCTCGGTCGCGTCGAACGACTGGTCCGGTCCACCGAAAGCGCGTCCGGTCCGATCCGGGTTGTTCCAGACTGTAAAACGAAATCGGGATGTCGATCGCATCGATCCAGTCCAGGCGGACCGCGCGCGAGTTCCCGACCACAGCGGACAGCCTACGATTCCGATCCTATGTCTGTAATTCCCTCGCGTCTGGTCCAACCGCTCCTACCGGTCGCGACACAGTGTGTTTCATAGTCTGAAACGCTCGGGCGGATTGCCGGCCCTCCGAGCGTCGTTCCGACCGACGATCGCCGATCCGATATTGCCGGAATAGGCGTAAATTAGCACGAGACGCCGTCTCTCAGTCGTCTCAGAGATAGTCCGCTCCCATGTGTGCACCCGAACGGAGCGTCCGTCATCGGGAGGACGCCGCGCGACTACCGATGAGCGACCGTCGAGAACGGGTTCGGGACGAGACGATTCGCGTGCTATCGGTCCGTCCTGCTCCGGCTCGCCGTCGCGATTACAGTCTTATTCGTGTAATATCAAAACTCGCGCCACGAACGAGAACAGTCCGTCCGCTATTACCGGACAACTGGGTGAAACCGGAACAGCGCGGGGGGAAGGACGGGCGAACGAGGAGGGACACAGTTATGTCGGCTCGCGGGGGATGCTCGCACGTCATGTCGAGTTCGCTCTTCGACTACGAGCCGAGAGACTGGCGAACGGACGCCGACGGACAACTGCGGTTCGCGCTCGTCGGCGTCGGGTGGTGGACGACCGAGTTCGTTCTGCCCGCCATCGAGACGACCGACGGCTGCGTGACGACGACCGTCGTCAGCAGTTCGACCGAGAAGACCGATCGGGTGCGCGCCGAGTACGACTCCGTCGCTCACGGGCTGACGTACGACGAGTTCGCCGACGGCGAGGCGGTCGACGCCTACGACGCCGTCTACGTGTGCACGCCCAACGCGACCCACCTCGAACACGTCGAGGCGGCCGCCGAGCACGGGAAGGCCGTCCTCTGCGAGAAACCGATGGAAGCGACCGTCGAGCGCGCCGAGCGGCTCGTCGCCGCCTGCGGGGACGTGCCGTTGATGGTCGCCTACCGGATGCACACCGAGCCCGCGGTCCGCCGGGCCCGCGAGTTGATCCGCGACGACGCCATCGGCGACCCCGTCCTCGTCCACGGGGAGAACTCCCAGCCGCTCCTGAAGATGATCGACGACCCCGACCAGTGGCGGCTGAATCCCGACCTGACCGGCTACGGCACCTCCGTGATGGACCTCGGGATCTACCCGCTCAACACCGCGCGATTCGTCCTCGACGCCGACCCCGTCCGCGTCCAGTCGACGATGGATTCCACCCACGAGGCGTTCGACGAGGTGCCCGACCAGGTGGCGACGTTCTCGGTCGTCTTCGACGACGGCACCCACGCCGCCTGCTCGTCCTCGCAGCACGGCGCCGACCACACGCGCCTGGAGGTCGTCGGCACCGACGGGCGGGTCGTCCTCGAACCCGCCTTCCACATGGAGACGCAGCTGACCGTCGAACGCGGCGGCGACACGGTCTCGTTCGACACCGAGGGCGTCGACCAGATGGCCGAGGAGTTCGAGTACTTCGCCCAGCGCGTACTCGCCGACGAACCGCTGTACGCGGACGGCCAGCACGGGCTCGTGGACCTGAAGGCGGTCGCCGCGATCCACGAGGCCGCCGAATCGGGCGAGACGGTGAACGTCGAGTAAAAGCGAGTTCCGCAGTTTTCTACGGAACCGGGACGGACACCCGATGTATCCGAGAGCGAGCCGGAGAACCGCGAGTTACCGCAGTTCGTCGGCGCGCTTCTCCCAGTCGTCCTCCCAGAGGTCGATGGTGTGGACCGCGTCCTCGGTGTACTCGTGCTCCTCGACGACGTCCATGTCGAGTTCGATACCGAATCCGGGGCCGTCGGGGACCTGGATGTACCCGTCGTCGACGACGAGCGGGTCCTCCAGCAGCTCGTCGACCCACGGCTCGTCGTAGGTCTGGAACATCTCCTGGATGCGGAAGTTCGGGATGGAGGTGCAGAAGTGCGAGTAGATGGCGCCGGCGACCGGCCCCTGGGGGTTGTGCGGCGCGATGTCGACGTGGTCGGCCTCGGCGAGGCCGGCGATCTTCTTGCCTTCGGTGATCCCGCCCGTGTTCATCAGGTCGGGCTGGAACACGTCGATGTCGGTGCGCGTGACCAGTTCGAAGAAGTCGTACTTGGTCATGTGGCGCTCGCCGGTGACGACCGGGATGGGGGACTTCCGGGCGACCTCGGCGAGGCTGTTGATCGAGTCCGGCGGGCACGGCTCCTCGTACCACGCCGGGTCGAACTGGTCGAGCTTCTTGGCGATGTCGACGGCCTGCGCGGCGGAGAAGCGGCCGTGGCACTCGATGAGGAGGTCGACGTCCGGACCGACGGCCTCGCGGACCGCACCCACGATGTCGACGGCGTGGTTCTTCTCCTCGGTGGTCATCGACTGCCAGGCGGTCCCGAACGGGTCGAACTTCATGGCGTCGTAGCCGTCGTCGACGACGCGCTCGGCGGCCCGGGCGAACCCTTCCGGCTCGCCGTCGGCGTCGGTGTACCAGCCGTTGGCGTACGCGCGCAGTTCTTTGCCGTGGACTGGCCCGCCCAGCAGGTCGTAGACCGGCGTGTCCAGCACTTTGCCCTTGATGTCCCAGCAGGCCATGTCGACCGCCGAGACGACGGTGGTGTTGATGACGTTCTTCGAGAACCACTCGTCGCGGTACATCTCCAGCCAGAGCGACTCCGTGTCGAAGGGGTCGCGCCCGATGAAGAAGTCGGACATCTCCTCGATGGCCGCCGCGACGGTCCGGGGCTTGTCGTGTGTCGTCGCCTCGGCCAGCCCCGTCACGCCCGCGTCGGTGTGCAGGCGGACGAAGACCCAGGGCTTCCACGGGTTGGCTACCAGGTGCGTCTCGACGTCGGTGATTTCTACGTCCGACATGGTTGGGTAGCTCCCGAGCAATATATTAAATCCACCGGTCCGTGACGCGTCACCACGCCTCGCGGGCCGTCCGACGATGCCGGACGATTAATGAGGTCCCGGTTCCGTAGGATCGGTATGCACGCCGAACGCGACCCGCCCATCAAATCGACCGCGATGAGCCTCGACGTCATCGAGGCGGTCCACGGTATGGGCGGCGCGACGCTCTCGGAGGTCGTCGAGCAGTTCGAGAAGCCCCAGAGCACGGTCCACGACCACCTGAAGACGCTCACGGACGCGGGGTACCTGGTCAAGGACGGTCGGGAGTTCCGCGTGAGCGTCCGCTTTCTCAACCTCGGGGGTCGCGCACGCGCGCGCTCACAACTGTTTCAGGTGGCCGAAGCCGAAGTCAGGGAGCTGGCGAGCGACACCGGCGAGCACGCGAACCTGATGGTCGAGGAGAACGGGCGAGGCATCTTCCTCTACAAGGTCAAGGGCTCGCAGTCGGTGTATCTGGACACGTACGAGGGGATGGAGGTCGACCTGCACACGACGGCGATGGGCAAGGCGATCCTCGCGGAGCTGTCGCCGGAGAAGCGGGACGCCATCGTCGACGAGCACGGCCTCGAACCGGTGACCGCCGAGACGATCACCGACCGCGACACGCTGGAGGCGGAACTCGACGAGATCCGCGGCCGCGGCTACGCGATCGACGACGAGGAGCGCGTCGACGGCGTCCGCTGCGTCGCCGCCCCTATCACCACCGACGACCGGGTGGTCGGCGGTGTCAGCGTCTCCGCGCCGAAAAGTCGGATGAACGGACAGCGCTTCGAGGAGGCGATCCCCTCCGAGGTGCTCAGCACCGCGAACATCATCGAAGTCAACCTCCAGCACACCTGAGCGACCCGTCCCGACGCGTGTCACGGCGCCGCACGCCTATCCGAGATCGTCGGATGCGGTCCGGTGGGGCGGACACGACGGCCGGGCCGGCGAGGGACGGTCGCCCGACCCGGCGGCGACGATTCGTCGGACGTGAAACCGATACGATAACAAAGTTTATAATCTCGAACTCACGATGGGGGAGTATGCGTTACTATCGCAGTGATGGAGGCGGGTCCATCTCACTGATCGCAGCTGACGACTCGGCCGCGTACGACCTCTCGGCGACCGAGGCCGAACCGACGTCGTTCCTCGAACTCGCGTCGGCCGCGTCGCTGACAGACGGAACCGTCGACGACGTGGCCCGCGGGCTGATACCGGAGGCGCCGACGGTCGAACTCGCGTCGGTCGAGGACGACCTCGTTCGCCCGATCGACCCCGACGAGGTGTGGGGCGCGGGCGTCACCTACGCGATCAGCCAGGAAGCCCGCCAGGAGGAGGGCGGACTCGCGGAGTCCTACCTCGACGCCTACGAGGCCGACCGGCCGGAAGTGTACTTCAAGGCGACGCCGAGCCGCACCGTCGGCCCGAACGAATCGGTCGGGATCCGCGGCGACTCCGAGTGGGACGCCCCCGAGCCGGAGATGTCCATCGTCATCTACGACGGGGAGATCGTGGGCTACACCGTCGGCAACGACATGTGTAGCCGCTCCATCGAACGCGACAACCTGCTGTATCTCCCCCAGAGCAAGATCTACTCGAAGAGCTGCGCCATCGGCCCCTGCATCGCGACCGACGACGCGGTCGGCGACCCGCTCGACCTGGAGATGCGCATGGAGATCGCCCGCGACGGCGAGACTATCTTCTCCGAGTCGACCTCGACGGCCGAGATGGTCCGGACCTGCGAGGAACTGGTCGACTACTTCACCCGCTACAACGAGGTCCCCGAGGCGAGCGTCCTGCTGACCGGCACGTCGATCATGGTCCCCGACGACGTGACCCTCCGAGAGGACGACCGCATCGACATCGAGATCGAGGACATCGGGACGCTGACCAACCCCGTCGAACGCCTGTAAGCGACCGACCCCGTCGAACGCCTGTAAGCGACCGACCCCGTCGAACGCCCGCAGGGGCGTCTCGGAGGCGGCCGCGCTCGCCGACCGACGACCGCCCAGCGCCGGGTCTGCCCCCGACCCTCCGCCCGAGCGACCGATCGTTTTATAATACCGCTATCGAATACCATACGACTGCATGACGGACGCTCGCGTTACAGTACACACAGAAGCCGGTATCGACCGTATCGAACCCGAGGTCCACGGCCACTTCGCCGAGCACCTCGGTCGCTGCATCTACGACGGGGTCTGGACGGACGACAGCGTCGACGAGGAGGGGTTCCGCGACGACGTCGTCGAACTGCTCGCCGACCTCGAACTGCCCGTCCTCCGCTGGCCCGGCGGCTGTTTCGCCGACGACTACCACTGGGAGGACGGCGTCGGACCCCGTGAGGACCGACCGCGGCGTCGGAATCTCTTCTGGGGGCAGGGCCGCGAGATGATCCCCGAGGAGTCCAACGCCTTCGGCACCGACGAGTTCCTCGAACTCTGCGAGCGCATCGGCACCGAGCCGTACCTCGCCGCCAACGTCGGCTCGGGCGACCCCCAGGAGGCCGCCAACTGGGTCGAGTACTGCAACTACGACGGCGACACGGAACTGGCCGACCGCCGCCGCGCCAACGGTCGCGAGGAGCCCTACGACGTGAAATACTGGGGCCTGGGCAACGAGAACTGGGGCTGTGGCGGCCAGATGTCCCCCGAGCAGTACGCCCGCGAGTACCGCCGGTTCGCCACCTACGTCGGCACCCAGAGCGCCCACATGCTCGACTACGATCTGGACCTCATCGCCTGCGGGTTCGAGAACCACGAGTGGAACCACCGCTTCATGGAGGAGGTGTCCGACCCCAAGTGGGGCGTCGAGTTCCCGCTGGACCACCTGACCCTGCACCACTACTACGGCCGCACGATGTCCGTCCCCGAGGCCGACGAGGACGACTACGACGAGTTCTTCCTCGAAGCCCTGGAGATGGACCACCACATCGAACGGCTCGCCTCCGCGATCAACGCCTTCTCGACGACCCGTGACATCGGCGTCATCATCGACGAGTGGGGGTCGTGGCACCCCGAGGCCCAGGGCGGGAGCGGCCTCGAACAGCCCGGGACCGTCCTCGACGCGCTGTCGGCCGCCGCGGTGCTGGACATCTTCAACGACCACGCCGACGTGATGACGATGTCCAACATCGCCCAGACCGTGAACGTCCTGCAGTGTCTCGTCGAGACGCAGGGCGACGACGCGTTCAAGCGACCGACCTACCGCGTCTACGACCTGTACGCTCCCCACAAGGGCAACGAGGCCGTCACCACGTCCATCGAGACGCCGACCCGCGAGGTCGACGACGAGGAGCTGCCGCTGGTCGGCGCCTCCGCGTCTGTCGACGACGACGGCGAGGTGTACGTCACCGCGACCAACCTCGACACCCGCGCGGCCCACACCGTCGAGTTCACCGTCGAGGACGCGACCGGCGACGACGTCGACGCCGCCGTCCTCTTCGAGGGCCAGGACGCGGATCTCGTCGTCGACGCCGACAACGCCGACGCCTTCGCCGCCGACGACCTCGACGTGAGCGTCGACGGCGACGGCACCGTTACCGCCGAACTCGAACCGGGAACGGTCGCCGGTATCTCCGTCGAGTGAGACCACCAGTCGCGTCCTGACGTGTCTGTGCCCGGTCGCCCGGTCGGGCGACCACGCCGTTCCGCAGTTCTCCCCGGCTCCGGCGTCCGTCTAGCCCTCGGCGTGTCGGCCGGCGACCGGTCGTCCGTCCGGCGGCGAGGGACCCGTCGGCACCCGAAGGCCCACCGCGCGGTAGCGAACCGGTCCCGTCGAGGCTCCCCTATCCTGAACTTCAGTCCATCTATCGTGAACGGTAATTGCGTTCAACCGAACGCCGGTGCGCCATCGCGTACCGGGCGGTCGGACACAGGTGAACGGACCGATACGTCGGGCCTGATCGGCAGCCGAAAGCGCGCCCGAAAGTCGTGGGAACCAAATGATTTATGTATGGTTACTTTACAACGATAGCCCATGCCATCTGATGGCAAGCCAACGGACAGTGCAGTGGATCGACGACGGGTGTCGCGACGGCACCTGCTTCGGGCGAGTGCGATGGGTGGTGCCCTCGCGCTCGCGGGGTGTTCGAACGACAGCGGTGGCGACGGCGGCGACGGTGGTGACGGCGGCGATGGTGGTGGCGACGGCGGCGACGGTGGCGGCGACGGCGGGAACTTCGAGCCGGCCGACAACGCCATGACCGAAGGGGTGACCGTCAACCCGACCAACTACCAGTTCAACTCGTTCAACCTGACCCAGCCGTTCAGTCACGACATGCAGAACGACTGGTTCCAGCGGTACAACATCGCCAACGAGGAGATCACGCCCTCCGCGGTCGAAGTCACGAGCTTCGAGGGGCAGTCGGCGACACTGAAAGTCCGGGACGGCCTCACCTGGCACAACGGCGACCCCGGCGACCCCGTGACCGCCGACGACCTCTACGCGATGCTCGTCGCCGACACGGTCACCAACGGTACGATCGGCTCGCTGTGGACCGATATCAACCGCGTCGGCGACAAGTCCGTCGAACTCGCTCTCGACGGGACGATCAGCCGCGAGCTGTTCAACGACGGGCTGAACTACTACCAGCTCGAGGCGCCCTGGCGCAAGTACAGCGAGTACGTGGAGCGCTGGGAGGACACGACGACGGCCACCGCGGTCGACGACATCCGCACCGACCTCCGGGGCGCGACCTTCGACGAACCGCACGGTAACGGGCCGTTCCAGGTCACGGACATCTCCGGCAGCCGCCTCCGGATGGAGAAGTACGAACACCACCCCCAGGCGGACAACATCAACTGGGACTACTGGGACCTGGAGCGGGTGTCGACCGACACCGCGAGCGTCCTGGTCGGGATGGAGGTCGACGCGTTCCGCAACTACAACCCGCCCCAGTCCGTCTTCGAGAACGTCCCCGACGCCATGGAGTCGGCGGCACTGCCCGCGCTGTGGGGCCAGTCGCTCCCGTTCAACCACAACGACGAGGACTTCGGCAACGTCCGCGTCCGGCAGGCGATCTCCGAGTTCGTCGACCGCGGGGCCGCGGCGAACAACTACGGTCGCTGGGGCCAGCCCGTCGAAGCGCCGAGCGGCCTCGTCGGCAACATCGACGGCCAGAACGAGCAGAGCGACCGCTGGCGGAACAAGGTCTCCGACGAGATGGCCGAGATGCTCCACCGCTACCGCGACCCCGAGCGCGGCCGCCGGCTGCTCCGCGAGGAGGGCTACCAGAAGGACGACGGCACGTGGTACAAGCCCAACGGCGACCCCTTCGAGCTCACGATCAAGGTGCCGACGTACAACGACTGGCACCCGCTCTACCAGACGTTCGCCGACAACCTCTCCAGCGAGGGCATCGACTCCCAGATGCAGACCATCGAGGCGTCGACCTACTGGTCGGACCACTACCTCGCCAACGAGTACAAGGTCGCTGCGACCGGCTGGACGCTTCAGCGGTCGTCCCCCTACTACGTCTGGGACCAGTACTACAACGTCGACGTGAACTTCCTGGGCATCGACCCGACCAGCGTGATGGCCCCGCCGGTCGGCGAACCCGACGGCGAACTCCAGGAACACGACGTCACGGAACTGCAGTCCGAACTGCTGGTCGCCCGCGGCGACCGCTACCAGGAACTGACCGACCAGCTCGCGTGGATCACCAACCAGACGCTGCCGATGCTGCAGATCCACGAGATCAACGACGCCACCTGGTACCGCACCGACAACTGGGAGATCCCGCCGACGGACGACCCCGTCTACCAGGCGAAGTTCCCGCTGTGGTGGCTCCCGCGACTGGGCGAACTGCAGGCCAAGTCCGCCTGAGCGGTCACCGCGCTACGGGGACGAATCGAGCGAAACAGTTATGATATCTCATACCACCATTTTCGATAATCGATGTACGTAGTCAAACGAGTGGCACAGGCGCTCGTCACGTTCGTGTCTGTCGTCACCATCACGTTCGCGCTGGTGCGGGCGATCCCGGGTGGGCCGGCCGACTTCATCAGGGCGCAGGTGATGCAGAGTGGCGGTGCCGACGAGGTCAGCATGAGCGAGATCAACGCGCTCGTCGAGTCGTACACGAACGTCGACCCGTCGACACCGCTGCACGTCCAGTATTTCAACTACCTCACCAGCGTCCTCCAGGGGGACCTCGGACAGTCGGTCTGGTACAGCAGACCGGTCGCGGACATCATCGTCGACGCCGCGCCGTGGACGATCTTCCTGTTGAGCATCTCGATCCTGCTCACCTTCGGGCTGGGGATCGTCCTCGGTGCGGTCATGGCGTACCTCGAAGGGACCCGCTTCGACAGCGGCTCGACCGTCCTCTCGATGTTCCTGAACTCCGTGCCGTACTACATCGCCGCGATCTTCCTGGTGTACGTCGTCTCGATCCAGCTGGGGATGCTCCCCCAGTCCGGCCGGTTTACGTCCGGGCTGGACCCGGGACTGAACGTCGAGTTCATCGCCAGCGTGCTCCGCCACGCGATCCTCCCCATCGTGTCGCTGGTCGTCACCGGCTTCGGCGGCGTCGCCATCACGATGCGGGGCAACGCGGTCCAGGAGATCGGCGAGGACTACATCCGCGTGGCGCACCTCCGGGGCGTCCCCGGCAAACGGATCGCCACCCGCTACGTCGGCCGTAACGCCGTCCTCCCGATGTACACGAACTTCATGATCGCCGTCGGGTTCATGTTCGGCGGGTCGGTCATCCTGGAGGAGATCTTCGCCTACGAAGGGCTCGGACTGTATCTCCTGCAGGCGATCGAAGCCCGGGACTACCCGCTGATGATGGGGACGTTCCTCATCATCTCGCTGGCGGTGCTGGTGTGTATCCTGATCGCCGACCTGACCTACAGCAAGATCGACCCGCGCATCAGCGACCAAGGCTCGCGGGAGGCGTACTGACATGGCCGAGCAGAACTCTTCGTTCAGTCAGTCCGACGGGTCGGCCGGCGGTCAGGGCGCTTCGCGGGCCGACCTCTACCGCGAGTGGATCGACATGGCCCTGCTCACGCCGATCCGCGTCGCCTGGGACGACTGGCGCACGCAGGTCGGGTCGATCATCATCGCCTTTTACCTGTTGATGGGCACCGTCGGCGTCGCGCTGGTCGAGCCGCCCACCCAGGGCCAGGGACCGCGGCTCACCCCCGCGTTTCAGGACTGGTCGGTGCCACTGGGGACGAACGATATCGGGACGAGCATCCTCTCGGCGACCGTCCACGCGACGCCCCCGATGCTCCAGATGATCGCCGCCGGGGCGGTGTTCTCGACCGCCATCGCGACGGTCATCGGTACCGTCTCGGGCTACAAGGGCGGGCTCACCGACCGGGTCCTGACGACGTTCACCGACATCGCGATGACGATCCCGGGGCTGCCGCTGATCATCCTGCTGGCCGCGCTGTTCGACCCGTCCAATCCGGCGCTGATCGGGATCCTCATCACGATCAACGCCTGGGCCGGGCTCGCCCGGTCGATCCGCTCGCAGGTGCTGTCGCTGCGCGACCACTCCTACGTGGAGGCCTCGCGCATCATGGGCGCGCCGACGCGGCGCATCCTCGTGGACGACGTGCTGCCGAACATCATGCCGTACGTCCTGATCAACTTCGTCAACTCGGCCCGGAACGTGATCTTCGGGTCGGTCGCGCTGTACTACCTCGGCCTGCTCGGCGGCACCCACGAGAACTGGGGGATCATGCTCGACGGCGCCTACAACGGCGGCGCCATCTACTCGCTGCAGGTGATCCACTGGCTGTTCGTCCCGATGATCGCCATCATCGGTATCTCCTTCGGCTTCGTGCTGTTCGCCCAGGGGACCGAGAAGCTGTTCAACCCGCGCATCCGGGCGCGCCACGCCGAGACCGTCGAAGACGACACCGCACCCTACCAAGAATGACGATGCAACAGACACACACTGCCGCAGTCGACGACCCGATCTTCGAAGTGCGCGACGTCTCCGTCTCCTTCGACATGGACCGCGGGGAATCGCGCGTGCTCGACCGCGTCGACATGGACATCGAGCGCGGCGAGATCCTCGGCGTGGTCGGCGAGTCGGGCTCGGGCAAGTCGATGTTCGCCTCGGCCCTGCTCGACGCCGTCGTCGACCCCGGCGTCCTGACCGGCGACATCACGTTCGACCCGGAAGACGGCCGTCGGATCGACCTGCTCGACCGCGACGAGACCGACATCAAGGACATCCGCTGGCGCCAGATCGCCATGGTGTTCCAGGGCGCGATGAGCTCGTTCAACCCGACGATGACCATCGAGGCGCACTTCCGCGAGACCCTCTCCGTCCACGACTACGACGTCGAGGCGGGGATGGAACGCGCCCGCCAGCTCCTCTCGGACCTCTACCTGGAGGCCGACCAGGTGCTCGGCTCGCACCCCCACGAGCTGTCGGGCGGGATGAGCCAGCGCGCGCTCATCGCGCTGGCGCTCGTGCTCGAACCCGAGGTGCTCGTGATGGACGAGCCGACCGCCGCGCTGGATCTCCTGATGCAGCGCTCTATCATCGAGCTCATCCGGGAGATCGCCGACGAGCGCGACCTCACCATCGTGTTCATCACCCACGACCTGCCGCTGGTCGCCAACCTCGCCGACCGCCTCGCCGTGCTGTACGCCTTCGAGTTCGTCGAAGTCGGGCCGTCGGACGAGGTGCTGACGGGGGCGAAACACCCCTACACCAGGGCGCTGCTGAACGCGACGCCGAACCTCGACACGCCGCGGGAGGAGATGCGGCCGATCGAAGGGTCGGCGCCGGACCCCGTCAACGTCCCCGAGGGGTGTTCGTACCACCCGCGGTGTCCGCTGGCCGACGACACCTGTATCCGCGAGGACCCGCCGCTGACCGACGACGGCGACGACCACGCGGCCGCCTGCCACTACGTCGACCGCGTGGCCGAGGAGGTACCTCTGACGCTCCAGGAGGTGACTGTCGATGAGTGACGAGACCGTCGTCTCCCTAGAGAACGTCGAGGTCCACTTCGAGTCCGCGGGGTCGATCCTGCCGTTCGGCGGCGACAGCGAGGTGGTCCAGGCCGTCGACGGCGTCTCGCTGGACATCCCCGAGAACGACGTGGTCGCGCTGGTCGGCGAGTCCGGTTGCGGGAAGACGACGCTCGGCAAGACCGCTATCGGCACCCAGCGCCCCACGGGCGGGGCGGTCAAGTACAAGGGCCAGGACGTGTGGAAGGCCAACGACGGCGAGGGCGACGTCGAGATCCCCTTCGAGGAGATCCGCCAGTCGCTGCAGATCATCCACCAGGACCCCGGCGCGTCGCTGAACCCGAACAAGACGGTCCAGCACTCCCTGGAGGCGCCGCTGAAACTGCGCCACGGCGAGATGGACACCTTCGAGCGACGCGAGCGCATCCACGAGATGCTCTCGCGGGTCGGGATGGAACCGCCCGAGGACTACGCCAAGCGGTTCCCCCACCAGCTCTCGGGCGGCGAGCAACAGCGCGTCGCGCTCATCCGCGCGCTGCTGATGAACCCCGACCTCATCCTCGCCGACGAGGCCGTCAGCGCGCTGGACGTGTCCCTGCGGATCGACATGATGGACCTCATGCTCGACCTGCAGGACACCTTCGACACCTCCTTCCTGTTCATCAGCCACAACCTCTCGAACGCCAGCTACATCGCCGGCAAGGCCGACGGCCGCATCGGCATCATGTACCTCGGCGAACTCGTCGAGATCGGCCCGATCGACGAGGTGCTGAACGACCCCCAGCACCCCTACACGAAGGCGCTGATGTGGGCGACGCCGAACCTGAACCCGAAGGCCGACGACGGGGGGAGCTCGCCGCTGCGGAAGATCGACGTGCCGGACCCGCGCAACCCCCCGACCGGCTGCAAGTTCCACACCCGCTGTCCCGAGGCGCGGGAAGCCTGCACCGGCGAGATGCCAGACGCCACGGACCTCGGGAACGGCCACGAGGTCGCCTGTTACCGCGCCGACGACGGCCACGACTACTGGTCGAGCCCCGAACTCGCCGACGAGGGCGACGAACTGACCGGAACCGCCGACGAGTCCACGGCGGACTGACGCCGCCGACTGCTGTCAGTCGTCGACCGCCCGGGTCGCCGGGCGGACGACGCCGCGCCGTCGGTGCCACCGTCCAGTAGTTCTTTACCCCGTACCCGGTAACGAACAGTCGATGAACGCGAGCCAAGGGGTCTTCCGCACGCTGCTGGCCGTCGGCCTGGCGCTGCTCGTGCTCACGGCGGGACTGTTCGCGCTCCAGACGCCGGGGACCGCCGGCTACGTCGTCACGGTCCTCTCGCTGGTCGTCCAGGTCGTGATGGTGCTGGTCGGCGCCGCCGGACTGCACTTCGAGTGGGACCCGCTGGCCCCGCTGTTCGACGAGAACTGAGTTCCGCCGGCGCCACGCCTGCGTTTCACAGTGTGAACCGCGCGGTCGGCGAATCGCGAACCGGCCGCTACCGGTCGTCGACGGTCAGTCGGACCAGCGCGTACGGCGGCAGCGAGACGGTGACCGCCCCGTCCTCGACCGGTTCGGTCGTGGTCTCGGGCGTCACTCGCTCGGGGTCGTCGATGGTGTTCTCGGCGTGCATCGCCTCGGCCGCGAGCGTGTCGACGGTGACAGCGTCGACGCCCGCGAGCAGGCCGCCGCCGTCGACGGTCACCTCGATCTCCGGCGCGCCGGCGTCGCAGTGGACGAGCGCGACGACCAGATCGCCCCCGTCGGCGTCGGTCACCGCGACGGCGTCGACGGCCGGCGCCGCCTCGACCGGTTCGAGTTCGCCGAACCACTGCGTGGTGTCCGTCCCCCACGTCGTCGCCGTCGAGAACGTGTCGCAGCTCACGTCGACGCCGACGGGCGTCCCGCCGGCGAGGCCCGCTTCGAGGGCCTGGCCGTAGTAGCAGGGGTCGGCCCACACCTGCCCGCGGGACTTCCTGATGCCGCCGCCGTGGTTGCCGACGCCGGAGTGGGTGACCATCTCGACCGCGTCGCTGCGGAGCGCCTCGTGGAACACCGTCGCGTCGAAGACGACCTCCGCGACCGACTTGTTGGTCGGCAGCGTCTCGCGGGTCAGACGGGCGTCTCCGTCCTCGCTCGTCCCGTCCTCGCCATCGGCCGGCCGGTCGCCCTCGGCGCCCTCCTCCGGATCGTCGAAGCGGGTGAACAGCTGGAGTTCGGTGATCGCCTGTCGCACGTCGGTCAGGCCCGCCTCGCGACACCGTCGGGCCACCTCGTCGTACTGCTCGCCGAGCTTCGAGGCGAACCCGGAGTGGGCGTTGAACAGCTCGACCGGGTCGGTCGAGCGGTCGGCGTGACACTCCACGAGGACGTGGTCGGTGAGCCAGTCGCCGTCGGATAGCTCCTCGATCACCGGCTCGTTCCAGTCGGTCAGGCGGTTGCCGCAGGCGAACACCTCGAGGTCCTCGTCGACCGCGGTCATCGCCGCCCGGAAGCGGTCGAACCGGTCGGCGTTGCCGCCGGGGGTCGTCCACGTGACCTGCCAGGGGCCGTAGATCTCGTTGCCGATCTCCCAGTACCGCACGTCGTACGGTTCGGGATGGCCGTGCTCGGCGCGCAGTCGTCCCATCTCGGTCTCTTCGGGGTCGCCGTTGCAGTACTCCACCCAGCGGGCGGCCGCCTCGGGGGCGCCGTCGCCGGCGTTGACGCAGATCATCGGCTCGCAGCCGACCGCCTCGCAGAGCGCGACGAACTCGTCGGTGCCGAACAGGTTGGACTCGACGGCGTCCCAGGCGGGGTTAGGCCTCGTCGGCCGCTCGGTGACCGGGCCGATCCCGTCCTCCCAGTGATAGCCGGAGGCGAAGTTGCCGCCGGGCCACCGCAGCACCGAGAGGTCCATCTCGCGGAGCAACTCGACGATCTCCGGGTCGGCGGTGTGAACGTGGTCGTCCGGCCGCAGGAGCGCGCGGTCGACGACGACGTTCGCGTCGGCCGCGGGCGTGGTCACGCTCACCCCGAACAGGCGGTCGTCGGGGTCGCCGTCCGGCCGGACCGCCTCGGGCAGCGCGAGGTCGAACTCGACGGTCCGGTCGTCGCGGCGAGCGGTGACGGTGGTCTCGGCGAGCGTGTCGCCGAGGTCGCCGCTCCCGTCGACGGGGTGGACGGCGACCCGGACGGGCGTCTCCTCGCGCGCCCGAAGCGTGACCAGTCCCTCGAAGCCGAGCGTGCGGTGGACCGGGAGGTGCGTCCACTGGGCGATGCCGCGGTGGCCCGTGGTCTCGTCACCGAGCGCTTCGATCCGCTGGGCGCGGTCGCCGGCGGTGCCCACGTCCGGGCTGGTCCGGACGGTCTCCGTCGCGTCCGTGCCGTCCTCGCCGTACGGGAACCACCACAGCGCGGTGCCGTCCCGGTAGGCGTCCAGCAGCCGGTCGGCCGCGGGGACGCCCTGGTGCTCGACGTAGGACTCGACGCGCTCCTCGATCGCCTCGGGGTCGCGGACGCCGCCGCGGCCGCCGTCGGCGTCGTAGTCGTACTCCTGGAACTGCCAGGAGGCCAGCGTCGGGTTGTACAACGTCTGCGCCTCGAGCACGTTGTCGACGTTGTACGGCGAGTAGAGGTGCTCGCCGAACTTGCCGAACAGCTCCTCGGGGACGGGTTCGCCGGTCCGGTCGGGGTCGAGCCGAACGGTCGCGCGGTCGGCGGACTCGCCGCTGGTGTGGGTGAACAGATCTGCCATCGTCGTCCGGATTCACGGGAGGCGCTCGGATAAAGCCCGGTGACGGCCGACGGGGCGACCAGTAGAGTTATTCTCGCGGTGGCGCAACTCCCGAGACGTTCATGCCCAGTCAGTACACCGTCGGCGTCGACGAAGTCGCCGTCGACGACGCGTTCTGGTCGCCGTGGATCGACCGCAACCGCGACGTGACCGTCGAGTACCAGTACGAGCAGCTGGAAGAGTCGGGGACGCTGGAGAACTTCCGCCGAGCGGCCGACGGGAAGTCGGGCGGCTTCCAGGGGATGTGGTTCCAGGACACGGACGCCTACAAGTGGATCGAGGCGGCGAGCTACGAACTCGCGAAGGCCGACGACCCCGACCTGCGCGAGCGGGTCGACGAGGTGATCGACCTGGTCGCCGGCGCTCAGGAGGCGTCGGGCTACCTCGACACGTACTTCCAGCTCGTCGAGCCCGGGAACGAGTGGACGAACCTCAACATCATGCACGAGCTGTACTGCGCCGGCCACCTGATCGAGGCCGCCGTCGCCCACTTCGAGGCCACCGGCGATCGGTCGCTGCTCGACGTGGCCGTCGACTTCGCCGACCACGTCGACGAGGTCTTCGGCGACGAGATCGACGGCGTTCCGGGTCACGAGGGCATCGAACTCGCGCTCGTACGACTGTTCCGCGTCACGGGCGAGGAGCGCTACCTCGACCGCGCTCAGTACTTCGTCGACCTCCGGGGTCACGACGACCGGCTGGCGTGGGAACTCGCGAACTCCGAGGAGATCGGCGGCGCCTCGTGGGACGACGGAGCGCTCGTCCCCGCCGAGGGCGGCGGGAGCCTGTTCCTCGACGAGGACGGCGAGTACGTCGGCACGTACGCGCAGGCCCAGGCGCCCGTGCGCGAGCAGGAGGCCGTCGAGGGCCACTCGGTGCGCGCGATGTACCTCTACGCCGGCGTCGCCGACCTGGTCGCCGAGCGCGGCGACGAGGAGCTACGCGCCGCACTGGACCGACTGTGGGCGAACATGACCGAGAAGCGCACGTACGTCACCGGCGGGATCGGTTCCGCACACGGACACGAGGGGTTCACCGAGGACTACGACCTGCCCAACGAGTCGGCCTACGCCGAGACCTGCGCGGCGGTCGGGAGCGTCTTCTGGACCCAGCGACTGTTCGAGCTGGAACCCGACCCCGCCTACGCCGACCTGATCGAGCGAACCCTCTACAACGGCTTCCTCGCCGGCGTCGGGATGGACGGCGAGGCGTTCTTCTACGTCAACCCCCTCGCCAGCGACGGCGACCACCACCGCAGCGGCTGGTTCACCTGCGCCTGTTGCCCGCCCAACGCCGCCCGGCTGTTCGCCTCGCTCGGCCAGTACTGCTACTCGACGACCGGCGACGAACTCTACGTCACCCAGTACGTCGGTAGTAACCTGTCGACGACGGTCGACGGGACCGCGGTCGAACTCGATCTGGAGAGCGCCCTCCCGTGGGACGGGGAGGTGGCCGTCGACGTCGACGCCGACGGGGCCGTCCCGGTCAACCTCCGGATCCCCGAGTGGGCCGCCGAAGCGACAGTCACCGTCGACGGCGAAGACGTGTCCCACGACGGGACCGGGTTCGTCCGCGTCGAACGCGAGTGGGACGGCCAGCGAGTCGAACTGACCTTCGAGATGGAAGCCGAGTTAGTCGCGGCCCATCCCGCGGTCGAGGCCGACGCGGGTCGGGTGGCCGTCCGCCGCGGTCCGCTCGTCTACTGCGCCGAGGCCGTCGACAACGAGCGGCCGCTGCACGACTACGCGCTGGACGACGACGCGACGGTCCGCACGGCCGGCGAGGCGGACGCGCTGGACGGCGCGACCGTCCTCGAAGCCGAGGCGACGGTGTCGGACCGCGACGGCTGGGAGGGGAAGCTGTATCGCCCGGTCGAGGACACCGAGCGGGAAGAAACCGACCTCGAACTGGTGCCGTACTACGCCTGGGACAACCGCGACCCGGGCGCGATGGCGGTCTGGCACCGCCGAGCCTGAGTCGGCGTCACTGGGCCGCGGACCGATCGGGCGGCCGGCCGCTCAGTCGTCGCCGCCTTCGTCGTCTTCGTCTCGCTCTTCCTCTTCGTCGTGCTCGTCGCCCTCGTCGTGATCGTCGTCTTCGTCGTCACCGCGGCCCTCGTCCCCGTTCCCGGAGCTCTTGCCGTTTCCGGGACCGCCGCGTTCGTGGCCGCCGCCGCAGAAATCCTCGTGATACGGTTCGCCGTCGGGCGCGACCTCGATGCCGTGCCAGACGCCGTCGTCGCCGACTCTGTCCGGGCGGCCGCGGTCGTTGTCGACGTAGCACCTGACGACCGCAGCCGGCGGGAGGTCGAGCGAGAGCGTCCCGTCGTCGCCGACGGTCTCGACGGTCGTCTCGGCGACGTAGTTGTCGGGCGTCGACCACGAGGTCGTGAACGCGTGGGGCAGCGGCCGTTCGTCGGCGGTCGGGACCACCGCGACCACCTCGACGGAGCTGCCGGCGTAGCGCTCGCCGACCTCGACGGTCGTCTCGGCGGCCTCGCTGAGGTTCCGGTTGGCGAGGAAGACGGCCAGCTCCTGTCCGCGGCGGTTCACCATCCCCGCGGCGTCGACGTAGGGCACGTCCTCCATGCGGTCGACGCGCGGGCCCGTCTCCGGGATGGTCCGCGAGTCGCCGTCTATCCCCACGTCGACGGCGTGCCACTCCGACTGGTCGTCGAAGACCGCCCCGTAGAGCGCGGTGACCGTCCCCGCGGGCGCGAGCGGGTTCGGGTCCGGCGGGAAGTCCTCGTTGATCGGCGGGAACATCCGCACCGGCCACCACGTCTGGGAGGCCTCTTTGACGGTGTCGCTGCGGCGGATGAACGCGTTGAGCATCCCCGCGATGTACGCGCCGCCGGGCATCGTCTCCGGGCCGGGGTACGGCGCGCCGGCGTCGACTGTCGGGAACAGCCCGTACTCGCCGACGTTGATCCGGAAATCGTCGATGCCCGCGTCGGCCGCCCGCTCGGAGAGGTTCGCCATCAACCGGTCGAACTCCGTCGGGAACATCACCAGCACCTCGTTGTAGTCGATGGGGGTGGCGTCGTTGCGCTGGTACCAGGCGTCCCGATCCGCCTGGCTCTCGATGCCCCAGTTGTATCGGTGCAGGTCGACGCCGTCGAGGCGGTCGCCCGCCTCCGCGAACAGCGTGCCGTTCCAGGTGTCCGGGTCGGGGGTGTTCGCCTCGTCGTAGCCCGGGTCCATCGCGTCCGCGTAGACGGTGATGTCGTCGTCGACGGCCGTCATCGCGTCGTAGAAGCTCGTGAATCCGACCCGCGCGTCGGAGCCGCTGGCGTACTCCGAGGGGTCCTGGGTCGAGCCGCGCTGCCAGGGGCCCCACACCTCGTTGCCGACCTCCCAGTGGGTCACGTCCCACGGTTCCTCGTAGCCGTGTTCGGCCCGGAGCGCGCCCATCTCGGTGTCCGTCGAGCCGTTGACGTACTCGACCCAGTCGGCGGCGTCCTCGGGCAGGATCTGGCGCTCGGAGGCCCACTCCGGCGGATCGTCCCACCACCCGATCGTGATCCTGGGGGTGAGGTCCGCGACCTCGCAGAGTTCGAGGTACTCGGCGGTCCCGAAGTAGTTGGGATCGATACCGCCCCAGGCGTGGTTGAACCGGACGGGCCGCTCCTCGATGGGGCCGACCCCGTCGCGCCAGCTGTACTGGCTGGTGAAGTTGCCGCCCGGCCACTTCAGCCAGGTGGTGTCCTGCTCGCGCATCAACTCGACCGTGCTGGGGTTGAACTTCCCGCGGATCGCGTCGTCTGCCGCGAGGTTCACCCAGTCGAGGTCGACGTGGCCCTCGCCCTCCGCGGCGAACTCCAGGACGTACCTGCCGTACGGGGTGTCCACGTCGGCGACGGCGCCGGCGACGTACTGGTCGCCGCTGGCCGCGTCGAGCTCGAGGTGGACCTCCCGGCGGGACCACTCCTCCGTCACGTCCAGGTTGGTCGCCGCCAGCGTCTCGCCGTCGAGGGTCGTCAGCGCGGCCCGGACGGTCTCGGGGCCGTCGCCGCGGATCGACACGGACAGGTCGTAGCCGTGCGTCCGGAAGTCCGGCAGGACGACCTTCTGTGAGACGCCGCCGCGCACACCGTCGAGGGCGACCCGCTGGTAGTCGGTCGTGTCGACGGCCGCGACGCCGCCGGAGCGCTGTTCGAAGGTGACGCTATCATCGCCGACCGGCTCCCAGGGGAACGGGACCCCGTCGGCGCGCTCGATGTCGGACTCCGGGTAGAACGTCCGCGGGCCGAAGAAGTCGTCCTCCGACCACGACCGCGGGTAGAACGCGGGGTTCTTGACGTGCTCGGAGTACACGCCCGGATAGATCGTCCCCGATTCGTAGTGCTCGGAGAGCCGGCCGAACAGCCCGTCGGAGACCGCTTCCTCCGTTCGATCGTCGGGGTTCAGAGAGACGGTGTTGTCGGCGCTCGCGTCGGTTCCGCTCGTCGGGGACGCACTCGCGACCGACCCCGTTCCCGCGCCGGCTACCACCGCCGCCTGCAGGGCCATGAACCGCCGCCGCGACAGTCCGCTCGATTCGCTGCCGGTGCTCCTCGCTCGCCCGCGATCCTCGGGATCGCTACCCATACGGCACGCACATCGAAAACACAATACAAGTATATTATGGAATATTTCTTATTAGTTATCGCTACGGGGTCACGCCCGGCCCAATCATAACTATCTCTAGAAAAGATATAAGTGATGGTGGGTTCGATTCTCTGTCGGCAGGCGCGTAGTCGACCACTGTCAGACTGAACGACTCCTACATCCCCTCGTAGGACGACATCCCCACACGTCACTCGGAAGCACGACCATGCGTCACGGATCGCCTGCCACACTTGCGGTTCTCCCCTCTCTCGACGCCGCCGCGACGACCCGACTCGGAGCGGTGTCGCCGGTCCGGTCTGGGCAGATGTAACAGATACAAATTATACAGCGAAATACGACATGATCGGGGAGACGGCACCGGCTAGACGGTCGCGGGCCGCCGCGGGTGCGAACGCGGTTACAGTGCGTCGGACCACTCGGAGTAGGTGGTGTTGAACTCGACGACGCCGACGACGTTGTGGAGCCGCGAAGGGATCTCCGAGCGGAAACGCTCGTCGGGCATGCGGTCGAGCGGGGCGGAGACGCTGATGGCGCCGAGTAGCTCCCCCGAGCGGTCGGAGACGGCCGAGGCGACGCAGCGGACGCCCTCGTCGCGCTCCTCGTCGTCGAAGGCGACGCCGCGGTCGCGGACGGTCGAGAGGGCGTCGCGAAGCTCGTCGGGGTCGGTTATCGTGTTCGGCGTCCGGGCTTCGAGGGCGCGGTCGGCGAGGAAGGCGTCGAGTCGGTCCGCGGGCAGTTCCGCGAGGAAGGCCTTCCCCGCGGCCGAGCAGTGCAGCTCCTCGACGTCGCCGGCGTGAGTGGGCGGGTCGTCGACCTCGTCGCCGGTCGCCTGGTAGAGGGTGATCCCGCGGCCGTCGCGCTCGACGACCAGCCGCGCCTGCTCGCCGGTCGCGTCGGCGAGTCGGTCGACGTTGGGCTTGGCCACGTGGAAGATCCGTTCGCCCGTCCGCGCGGTCGCGCCGAGCGTGAACAGGCCGAGTCCGAGCCGATAGCGACCGTCTTCGGCGGCGAGGTAGCCGTCGTCGGCCAGCGTGGCGAGGTAGTGGTGGACGGTGCTCTTCGGGAGCTCGAGCGCCTCGGCGAGTTCCGTCACGCCGACGCTGTCGCGCTCGCGCACCGCTTCGAGGATCCGAAACGCCGTGCCGACCGAGGCGATCCGGTCACCGCCCCGTCCGGTGTCACCGTCGCTCATGTCCGTCACTGACGCGGCCGGCACTTAACCGTGTCCCGCCGCGGTCAGACCCGCCCGCGGTCGGCGGCCTCGTAGATCCGGTCGAGCACGCGCTGGACCGCGAGCGCCTCCTCGGCGGTGCACCGGTCGGGCGACTGGCCGGTCTCGACGGCCGCGAGGAAGGTGGCGAGTTCGTCCCGGAACGGGTCGTTCGCGGGCGGGACGAGTTCGCTGTCGACGTAGTGGTCGACCACGTCGCTGCGCGCCTCGTACAGCCGGAAGTCGCGGTGGTTGCGACCCGACGGGTCGACCGACTCCAGCGGCGTCGTGATGTCCAGCGAGACGCCGGCCTCGGTGCCGCGGATGTTGTACTCGTGGCGCCGCCGGGCGTTGGCGGCCCACGCGACTTCGAGGTGCGCGGTCCGACCGCCCTCGAACTCGCAGAAGGCGGTCACCGAGTCCTCGACGTCGTACATCTTCGCCTCGTCGTCCTCGCCCCACATCTCGAGGTAGGCGTAGTCCTCGCGGTCGCCGAAGTCCGAGCGAGTGGTCGCGATCACCGCCTCCAGCTCCGGCCAGTCGTAGAAGTCGAGCACGAGGTCGACGACGAACGACCCCACGTCGATGAGCGCGCCGCCGCCGGCAATCTCCCGGGAGGTGTACCACGTCCCGAGCCCCGGAACCCCGCGTCTGCGCATGTAGCGCGCGTCGACGTGCGTGACCTCGCCGAGACGGCCGCTCTCGACGTAGGCTTTGGCCAGCCGGCAGCGGTTGCGAAAGCGGTGGAAGTAGCCGCACATGCAGATGCTGTCGGTCTCCTCGGCCCGCTCGACGATACGCTCGGCGCTCGCCAGGTCGTGGGCCAGCGGCTTCTCGATCAGCACGTCCAGCCCGGCGTCGAAGGCCTTCAGCGCCGCGGTCTCGTGGAACTTGTTCGGCGTCGAGATGATCGCGGCGTCGATGCCCGCCGCGAACAGCTCGTCCAGCCCCTCGTACATCGTCGCGTCGTACCGCTCGCGAAAGCGCTCTTTCGCCCGCGGGTCCAGGTCCACCGCGTGGACCGTGTGATCCAGCTCCTCCAGGAACTCCGCGTGGGTCTCCCCGTGTTCGCCGAGCCCGACGAGTCCGATGTCCATGCGGGGGGCGTCGTCGTCCATAGCCGACCCTCCGAGCGGACCGACGTATGGGTTTTGGTCACCGCCCCGCCCACCGCGACGCCACTCGCCCGACGTACTGTACGATCGAGCACCAATCCGAATTCGTTACCGAATTCTTACACAGTTTCGGAGGGCACTCGGCGCCGACGGCGGCCGCGAGCGGGGCGGGTGGCTCCCGGCCGAGATAGCCCCGAGGGAAACGTTGACAGTGGTACGACCAAATCCCCACAGCATGGGCGAATCGTACTTCAGGGGGCACGTGACCCAGCGGGGGATCGTCTTCGGCCCGCGGGGTGACGTGTTGCTCGTGACGAGCGGCCTGCGTCCGTGGACGTTCCCGGGGGGACGGATCGAAGCGGAGGCGGACCCGGAAGCGGCGCTCCGGCGGACGCTCTACGAGCGGGTCGGCCTCCACACGACCGTCGAGGAACCGGTCAAGACCGTGACCGACATCTGGGGGAGCGGCGGCGAACCGGTGTACGCGGTGCTGTACCGCGTGCAGGCTCGCAGCCGCGACGTGGAGCTGGGCGCGGAACACGACGACTTCTGCTGGTACACCCCCGACGGCGCCGTCGAGGAGATGCACTTCAAGTCGCTGGAGACGGCCGTCGAGCGCGCGGTGGCGAACCACGAGACCGCCGAGTGGACCGCCGAGACCGAGGACCCCGACGACGAGTGAACGGCCGTCCGGCAGTCGGCGCGCCGACGGCCGATGCGACCGCGGTCGACGCTCCGGGACTGTTTTGAGGGGCCCGCACGGACGGGGTGGTGATGGTCGACATACGCCGGCTCGACGAGGCGACCGTCGAGCGCATCGCCGCGGGCGAGGTGGTCGAGCGCCCCTCGTCGGTCGTGAAGGAACTCGTCGAGAACAGCCTCGACGCCGACGCCGGCCGCGTCGACGTGACCGTCGAGCGCGGCGGCAAAGACGGGATCACCGTCACCGACGACGGCGTCGGCATGACCGAGACCGAGGTCCGTCGCGCCGTCGAGGAACACACCACCTCGAAGATCCGCGACATCGACGACCTCGAATCGGGCGTCGGGACCCTGGGCTTCCGCGGCGAGGCGCTGCACGCCGTCGGCGCCGTCTCGCGGCTGACGATCACGACCCGCCCGCGGAGCGACCGCGACGTGGACAGCCGTCGCGGGACGAAACTCACCGTCGAGGGCGGCGAGGTCACCGGCGTCGAACCCGCGGGCTGCCCGGAGGGCACGACGATCGAAGTCGACGACCTGTTCTACAACGTCCCCGCCCGCCGGAAGTACCTCAAGCAGGACGGCACCGAGTTCGCCCACGTCAACTCGGTCGTCACGAGCTACGCGCTCGCGAACCCCGGTATCGCCGTCTCGCTGACCCACGACGGCCGCGAGACGTTCGCGACCACGGGGCAGAACGACCGCCGCGAGGCCGTCTTGTCCGTCTACGGCCGCGAGGTCGCCGAGTCGATGGTCGGCGTTTCCGCCGGGAGCGACGAGGGCGGCGGCGATCTGCCCGACGGCCCGCTGGACGGCGTGTCCGGGCTGGTGAGCCACCCCGAGACCACCCGGAGCACCCGCGAGTACCTGTCGACGTACGTCAACGGCCGGTACGTCACCGCGGGCGCGGTCCGCGACGCCGTCATCGAGGCCTACGGCCACCAGCTCGCGCCCGACCGCTACCCCTTCGCCGTCCTCTTTCTCGACGTGCCCGCCGGGGACGTGGACGTGAACGTTCACCCCCGGAAACTGGAAGTCCGATTCGCCGACGAGGAAGGCGTCCGCGAGCAGATCGAGACCGCCGTCGAGTCCGCGCTGCTCGACGAGGGCCTGCTCCGTAGCGGCGCCCCCCGCGGCAAGTCCGCCCCCGAACAGGCCGAGATCGTCCCCGAGCGCGGCGAATCCGACGACGGCGGTCCCGGCGCGACGACCGAGGCGGACGCCGGAACGGCGAACGCAGACGGTGCCGACCCGGCCGACCCGGGCGAGTCGCCCTCTGGGAGCGAACCGCCGGACCCGGCGGGGTCGTCGAGTGACGGCGAAGCGACCGCCGAAGCGCGCGACCCGGGCGCCGACGAGCCGGTCGATCAGACCGCCGCCTCGACGACGGGACCGACGTTCTCCTCGGACCCGTCCGAGCCGTCGCCCCGTTCGACGCCCGCGTCCGGCCGGGACCGCTCGAAGGGGTCCAGTACCGACAGCGGCGAGGAGACGACCGACGTGGGCGCGACTACTGCGGACGCGGGCGCGAGGCCCGCGACGGACGACGGGGGAACGCCCGGCGACCCGGACGATGCCGGATCGCCCTCGGAGTCGGTCGCCGGCGGCGAATCGGCCGCCGAACCGACGGCGCGGCCGGGGCGAGACGACCGCGGCCGCAAGTTCGCCGGCGGCCACGACCAGGCGCGACTCGGCGACGGGGAGCCGGTCGAGGCGGCCGCCGACGAGGCGTCGACGTTCGACGCGTTGCCGTCGATGCGGGTGCTCGGGCAGCTCCACGGGACGTACGTCCTCGCCGAGACCGACGAGGGGCTGGTCATGGTCGACCAGCACGCCGCCGACGAGCGGATCAACTACGAGCGGTTGCGCTCCGAGTTCGCCGGCGAGACGACGACGCAGGCGCTCGCACAGCCGGTCGAGCTCTCGCTGACCGCGCGGGAGGCCGAGCTGTTCGAGACCTACGGCGAGGCGCTGTCGACGCTGGGCTTCCGCGCCGAGCGCGTCGGCGACCGGACGGTCGAAGTGCGCACCGTCCCCTCGCTGGTGGCCGACACGGCCGACCCCGACCTGCTGCGGGACGCGCTGGCCGCGTTCGTCGACGGCGAGGGCAGCGCCGCCGAGACCGTCGAGGCCGCCGCCGACGAGTTGCTGTCGGACCTGGCGTGTTACCCGTCGATCACTGGCAACACCTCGCTGACAGAGGGGTCGGTGACGGATCTCCTCGAACGGCTCGACGACTGCGAGAACCCGTGGGCCTGCCCCCACGGCCGCCCCGTCGTCGTCGAGTTCGACCGTGACGAGATCGAGGCCCGATTCGAACGGGACTACCCCGGTCACGGCGGCCGACGGGACTGAGTGCCCGTCTCCGTGGCCGTTCGCGGCGGTGTGTGACTCGCTTCGACGCCCACTCCCGGAGCCGCCGACGACCCTCGACGGTGGTGTTTAGTTAGTGGCATTATGCCAGCGAGCAAAGGTTTGAAGCCATGATTCGGCGGTTTCCGGTTCAACGTGACTGAAGCAGTTCGAAAA
>Ga0207733_100366_pt1 | contig 32168 bp, 29 predicted proteins | sample A23P3SouthBayCA_FD_187735 | JGI IMG/M metagenome (GOLD analysis project Ga0207733, IMG submission 187735) | Aerobic enrichment media microbial communities from Eden Landing Ponds, California, USA - A23 P3 (SPAdes) | ecosystem: Environmental > Aquatic > Marine > Unclassified | place: Emeryville... | reverse complement strand
GAGGGCAACGAGCGCAAGCGAACCGGGCCACCGCTGACGCCGACCCGCCACGACCACGGACTTTCGAGTGAGATTGGCTTCGATCAGGCCGACGCCAACGGCTCAACGCTATCAGGCCAGAAACGGAGTCAGGTCGCCCGTCTCCGGCGTGAGCACCGGCGTGGGCGGTGGTCCAGCAAGGCCGAACAGAACCTCGCGCATGGTCTCTCGGAGGTGCGACGGATCGTCGGCGCACTCGATCTGCCGCGGAGCCTTCGAGATCAGGCCTGTCAACTGTACCGAACCGCTGCCGGTGAAGATCTCATCCGTGGCCGGTCGATCGAGGCGATGGCCGCCGCGAGCGTCGCCGCCGCCTGTCGGTGTGCCGGCCTCCCTCGGACGTTCACAGAGGTTGAAACGATGGCAGCGGTCAGTGACGAGCGCGTCCGGAACGCCTATGGCGTCCTCAATCGGGAACTGGAACTCCCGACAGTACCGATGGACCCCCCCGAGTACGTCCCGAAACTGACGTCGGCACTCGACGTCTCGCCGGCGACTCGGCAGCGGGCCATCGACCTCGCCGAGCAATTGACGAGCAGCGGGGTTGCAAGCGGTTGTCATCCGGTAGGCGTTGCCGCGGGCTGTGTCTATCAAGCATCCCTGGAGCATGGCGAACGGCTAACCCAAGCGGCGCTCGCCGACATCGCTGAGGTCACCCCAGTGACCCTTCGAGCCCGATGGAAACAACTCCAGTCAGTCCTCAACGAGTCGAGCAACCAACACCCCCGTGGAGATGCATGACTCCGCCGGGACGGGTGGACACTCCAGCCGGTGACCTTGAGCGAGTCCTCGATCTTGAGCGAGCTGGTTGGAGGCCGGGAGAACCCTGCCCGGCGTGCGGTCACGGGGCTGTCCACACGATCGTCCGCGCCGGCGTCCTGTTCCGCGACAGCGGGGACTGGGAAGTCGAAGAGATACTGGGAGTGTACGAGGCGTTCTGTCCGAACTGCGACTGGCTCCCACCCGTCGATCGGGAGTGAGCTCGCACCCGCAGTATCCCGGTAGCGAAGAGCTTCGAGATTGCTATTTAACGAGCCCAAATGTGCGAGGCGCCATCGAGCGAACGCCTAGACTCGGTCGGTCAGGACTCGCTCGGCTGATCCCTCACACCTACTATGAGTATTGATTCAGATTCCGAACCGGACCGCGAGCCCGAGCCCAACCCCGAACAGGCCGAAACAGAGCCCCCGGCACCGACTGACGACGACGGTGAGCCTACGCCGGACGACCACCCCGAATCGGCAGCGATCCCAGATGACGAGGACTCGAGTGAGGAAACAATTCCTGCCGACGGCGTTCCCGACGAGCCGCCGACCTCGTTCCAGGCGACGATCCAAGCCACTCATCTGAAGACTGTCCTCTCCTCGCTCCGGGCGCTCGTCGACGAGGCTCGAGTTCGTATCACTGAGGACGGGCTGACTGTCCGGGCGGTCGACTCCGCGAACGTCGCGATGGACGACCTCAAACTCGATGCAACGGCGTTCGAGTCCTTCGAGGCCAGCCCGGGGACACTGGGACTGAACCTCGATCGGCTCGCCGATCCCGTCCGCCTCGCCAGTAAAGACGACCTCGTGCAGCTCTTCCTCGACCCCGAATCGGGGAAGCTGATCGTCGTGGTCGACGGACTCCGTTACTCAATGGCCTGCATCAACTCGAGGACTATCCGGGCAGAACCGACGCTCCCCGAATTCGACCTGCCCGCAGCGGTAACCGTCGATCGCGACGCCCTCCAGCGAGGGGCGAAGGCCGTCGATCTGGTCGCCGATCACGTTCGAATCCGGATGGAAGCTGACGGCGACGTACTCGTCATCGAGGCCGACGGCGACACCGACACCGTCACGCTCGAACTTGACGGTGACGACATCGAGATCCTCGCTGCCGGGGAGGCGAGCACACTGTTCAGTCTGGATTACTGCAAGAAGCTCGTCCGGACGATCCCGGCAGGGACACCAGTAACGCTCACCCTCGGCGAGGACTTTCCGCTCATCCTCTCGTACGAACTGGCCGACGGCGATGGCGCCATCACCCGGATGCTCGCACCGCGGATCGAGACGTGATTGCTTCGAGCCAGACCAACCCCGTACCCAACCGACACCACCCCTACAACGATGTCACCCAACTACCGTAGATCCACGCATCGCGCCCGACGGTACCGCGGCGAGCGAACCGTCGGTGGTTGTCTCGTCTACGCCGGCGACGATCTCCTCGACAAGCACCTGTTCGTCCACCCGGTTTCGCCGGGTGGGTTCGACTGGGGGCCGGATGCCGATGACGACCGCGCCTGCCAGCTGGCAATCGCCCTGCTCGCTCCGACGTTCGGGCTCGAGGTTGCCGTCGACGACTATCATCTGTTCGCGACCAACTTCGTGAAACGGGAACTGACCGGCGACACTTGGACAGTCCGGTCGCAGGATCTCAAGGCGGACGGCCTCCGGACGAAGTTCTCCCATCGGGAGTACCCGGAAAACACGGCACCGTCACCGTCGGACGTCGACATCGAGACAGCCGACATCGACGGGATGACCGATGCCGAAGAAATCGCGCTCGCCCGCCGATACGACGACGTCCTGTGGAGGAAGGGGAACCGCCGGGGCAACCTGCGTCGGCTACAGGAGATTCGTACCGGGGCGCTCGACCCGGCTGACGAGGCGGTCTCGAAACAGTGGATCGGAACTCATCTCGGTCTCACCGCGGCGGCTGCGAAACGAGCGCTGGTCGACGACTTCGAGACGATGGGCGACCTCGCCGGGTGGGTATTGTACGCGACCACGCTCACCGACCGTGATCACATCGGCAAGACTACCGCCGAGCTGCTCCGCTCTCGCCGTGCCGTCTTCATCCGATGGTTCGGCGGCGAGGAGCACATCCCACGTTGCGACGATGACCAGCAGACTCTTTCGGGACACCAGAGCTAGTGCTGCTTTAATCGTAAATCGCTATATTCCACGGGTACAGAGTTTCACAGTCGCATCTCGAAATTCAGGATTGAATCGGCAATAGCCGTTGGCCAGGGTAAAAACACTCCTTATGTACCCGTCTGCACCAGTCAAAGGCGCTAATTCCCCTACTTCCGCCGGTCTAGCGAAGAGTGAAGTGGTATCTCATTATCGGTGTTTTCAGGATCAAAGCTCAGCTCATCCTGCGCTTCCAACACGTCGGCTACGTCAGAGATATCCTGAATCTCCGTGTTCTCGGGTCGTAGTGAGTTCCGAACAGAGATTACGTAGTACTCATAGTCCTTCTTCTCGGCGCCGACGAGTTTCTCAAACTGCTTGCCTTCTAGGTCGATATTCTGAACTCGCCCGACACGAGATTTCACTTCGTAAAAATTCCCAGCCGCATCCTTCAGATCCCACCCCACCTGCCGTTGATCCGAGTTATCCGCGACGATGGTGATTCCTCTATCTTCAAGTCGCTCACAGGCGAACGCTTCCCCGATTTTCCCCGAGAGCTCTTTATTTGCATCTTCGTCTCTAACGCCGAGTGACTTTTTGAGCAGTGTGCGCCAGTCTCCCGGGTCGTCATTGATGATGCTCGGATTGACGAAACAGTACTTTTCTCCCCTCCTGTCAGAGAAGACCGTCGCATACTCCTCTGTGAGTGTCTCGTAAGGATATTCAGGGTTGAAGTCTTCAGGAAAAAGGAGCCGTCCGGTAGAGATCCATCCATCTCCGTCTTTTCTCGGAAGTGTTATATTTTCTAACCCATCTATGTCTAACTCTTCCTCGTCAGTTTCTTTCAATCGTGACTTTAGATACCGGAGGACGGCTAATCTGTCTCCCTCTGCTATGATAGACCAGTTCTCGACAGCCCATCGTTCAAGTGCCCCGCCGATCGTTTCTGGATCTGGATCATCTTCTATTTCAGTGAGCAGTTCGTCCGCTGCATCACTGAGTTCTAACTCCTTCAGCAATTTCGACGCCGTCTCATCCACAGTGGACTCGTTCGCGTACGATTCGATGATTCGTGCGGCTGAGATATCGCTGAGTGTCCCATTTGATGCAGCCTGAGCGAGCAGTTCCGACGTTGTCAACACCTCCGCACCCATCTCTTCGAATAGCCGTCTGACCACGTGGCCCCACTCGCCCGAGAAGAGTGCGGAGTCGACTACTGGTTCTTCCGTCAATTGTTGAACTTCGTCTTTTATGCCCTCATACCCGCCCTCAGGCTGGAGTTTGACATCGGCCCACCGGAACTTTCCCTCGGCACCTGCGATGAGATCGTCTCCTTCTATCGGGACGATTTCGTTGGTAAACGCTGCACGGATTTTCCCACCGGCAGTTAAATCCTCCGTTAACACCTCCTCGGTAGGCACACTGTCCGTTTTGGGGTCGAACCCAGCACATCTGACAAACGCTCGTCTGAACCACTCCATTTCACGGTCGGCTAAGGTATCGGTCGAGAGGTTCTCAAGAATATCCGTCAACTCTATCTCGTCTGAATCGCCTTCGATGCGGTTGACGACGGCATGTTGTTCGGGGATGACTGGCCATTTTCCGGTTTCATGATGAATCATCGCCGGTGCGAGGAGTTCGACGACATCATCGGCGATGATTGCGGCGTTTTCCGGTGCTACAAGTCCTGGATCGGCATCTTCGTCGGGGTCACCGGCCACGATGAGCAAGGGTATTGATTCGATTTCCTTGACGAATTCGGCCAGTAACTCCTCGTGAATGAGTCCCTCACTTCCCCTTTCTTCGGGCACGATGTATTCGAGTTGATTCTGCCACATCTCGTGGTTCGCAACCGTTTGCGCGACGGGGCGCAACACTTGATGCCTAAGTTCATCAACGACACGTTTGTTCCACTCACTCTCCCGCCGAATGTCCTCACGGTTGAGCGTCAAATCGAAGTCCGCGTGGACGACGAAGTCAAGGTTCGTTTCCCTGTATTGGCTAACGGGGAGGTAACTGAAGAGTGGACTCACCCTGATGGACCCGTCCGATCCACACAGATTTCCCTCCTCGTCAAGCCTGAGCGCGACGAATAGGTCGCTCTTGTCGATATCCTCACGGAACTGTGGACGTTCGATGTCGTCTGGCTTCCATAGATTCCGGAAAAGAACGTACCGCTCAGCCTCACCATCGTGACGGAGTGTTCTCGTCTCGACAGATTGGTCGGGAAGGAGAGGTTTCTCGCCGCCATCTGCTTCGTCTGGTGGAGCAATTGTCTCGATCTCAGATTCGTATATCTCGAGTGCTCGCTGAACGCTCCCGTCGAGATCAGTCGAACGCTCGCCACCGAGTGTCCGGTCAACGTCACCCGATACACTTCGAACAAGAACTTGCTCCAGACTATCTAAGAACAAGAATACCGACGGCGAAAGGTTATCCGTCTCTAAGGCCTCCTTAATTCCATCATTTTCGGATACTTCCCCGACAATTGTCGTTGTCGGCCCGTCTTGGAAGTGATCGGATGCGAGGGGAGGAGCATCCGGAGCGGCGTCTGCGCTAACCCACTGTGGACGTAAGAATCCAGGAACACCGCTCTGGTCCGAATCTTCACCTTCTTCGGTAGTATCAAACCCGAAGTGATAGCCGTTTGAATGAACGTTAACGCGGTCACACACCTCGAAGAGCGACTTGAACCCGATTCCCATGAACCCGATCTGCTTGTCACTCTCTTTTCGGGACCGTCCTTGTTGGCAGACGGCAGTCACACCTTCTCGATCAAACCCGCGTCCGTCGTCGAACACTCTGAGCTCGCCTGCTTTCTCGTCATACTCAAACAGAATCGTCGTTGCTTTCTCGTCATCGGCATTCTGTACCAATTCAAGAGGGAAGTGTGATTTCGAGAACCCGCTACGGACAAATTCCCCGCTTCCTCGAATCGTCCCTTTTGCAAGCCAACTCGTCTGATTCTCGTAGGCATCCCTAAGCGCTCCAATCTGCTCGCGCTCGGAGAGTCCCTCAAGATCCTCGGCAGACGATATACTGTCGAACTCCGCCATTGTCGATACTTTCGAAACTACCGCGTATTACTCTTTTTGTGATATATCCACTCGATAACCACGCTGAGCGGAGGTATTGTTCATTTAATTCAGGCCAAGGAAATTGACAAGAAAGACCAACTTGACTAAGAGATCTACCTCCAGCTGCTAGATTGGTAGTGAGATGACGCGCTAAGTCTTCTCGAGAATTTCTCTCCCACAAGGGAGTGAAGAGTTCTAGAGCAGTCGAGTGACCCTCTCGACTGGCGCCCGCGGTGTCGAACGCTCTTCACCTAAATCCGAACATGGCTACTGACCAGCACACGCAGCGACGCGAACGGAGCACCGATTCGACGAACGACGGCACTCCAGCAGCCGACCACGTTCCCGTGACGGCGCTCATTGCCGAAGAACACACGCTTCAGTTCGCCGGCCTCACCGATGGCGACGCGGAGGCGGTCCTTGGGGTCGACGAGCGTTCACCGGAAGCCTGGTGTGGAGACGACAGCGTGATCCCGCTCGAGCAGGCCATCTCGGTGCTGCCACGAGCCAGTTCAGGGGAACTCTGGGCGACCAACGAGTTCGTTGACACCGACGGCGCCATCGACGTCGCTGCTATCGAGTCAGTTCACGGGCTCAATATCGACGCGCTCGAACGAACGACTGGGCGCTCGCTGGACGAGCTGGCTGCCCAGACCGACGCCGAGCCGATCGTCCCCGTCGACGATAATCAAGACATCGTCGACCGGCGCCGGAAGGCGCTGTGTGCGCTGGGCTACGACGTCCGGTTCCGCTGGCAGATCGCCTCCGACCGCTACTCGATCATCAACCCGCAGGAGGCCTATCAGCCGATCATCACGGCACTCCAGCGAAGAGGAGAGACTGGCGCGTTCGGCTGGCTGAGCTACCGCGATTGGGGCGGGCTGCTCAAGCTGTTCGTCGTCTGTCCCGGCCTCAAGCAGGTCGTCGGCCCGCCTGAGGGGGCGGTCGACATCGACGACGAGGACGATATCGATGCCCTCGGGGACCGTCGCGTTGGGGATACCGGGGCGGCGGATTCAGACGAGGAGCTGGTCGTGTACGGCGGCTTCGAGACGGGGTACGACTTCCGGGGAACCCAGACGCTATGGGCGAAGCCGATTCTGTACTTCTCCGACAGTGAAACGGTCGTTCCCGATACGGGTCAACGCTACACTCGCCGGCACTACGGACAGGCGACCGATGCCGATCACGAACGGGCGAACGACCGGGTGCCCATCAGCGAGTGGTGGGCGTCGATCTACGACGACGTTGAGACGCGACTGGTCGATGTCGACGAAACACTTCGGCGGGCCCGGGCGATCACCTACGATTTCGAGGTGCTTCCGTTCTCGGCTGCTGACTGCTACCGATACTGGGGTATCGCCGACACGTATGCCGCTGTCGCGGCTGACCGGGCGACCAGCCTCGCCGATCCCACGTCCCGACCGACGGTGTTCAACCTCCAGCTGTCGTTGCTGATCGCGCTGCTAGAGGAGTACACCGGGTCGTGGGCCTCGAACACATACCAGGAGTATATCGAGGTCGCCGGCGAATTGCTTCGGACGCCGGCGATGATGATCCAACTGGCCATGCAGGAGCACGACCGGCAGGTCGAAGACGCGGCCGAACGGGTCCTCACAGAGGGCCAGCAGACGTTGAGCGACGCCCTCGAGGATATCGTCGATATCCCAGGCATCGACGTCGACACCGAGGCCGCTCTCTCGGACCGGGAGGCTCAGCGACTCCACGACCAAGTCCAGCAACAATTGGACGACATCTGATTTGAGCAATCGTAGGCGTGACGCGCACCGATTTCTCGCTTCCAATCGAGCGATGGAGGCACCGAGGATGGTGATCAGTGCGCCTCGACTCGGCCTCTCCAGAACGTACCATGTCATCCACTACTACCGACGACGCGGACAGCCAGCCCGACGAACAGGCCGTCTTGAGCCACCTCGTACAGCGACTCCTCCAGCGCGAAGGCGGCCAAATCCCCCTCGAACGAGTCACCCTCCGGGTGAGCGACTACGTCGACATCGGCGAGCAAGCCGCCGCTGACCTCATCGACGAGGGTGCAGACGCCGGTATCTACACGCTGAAGCGAGGTGCCGGTGGAACGAGAACGATCACCGGGGTTAGCCCGCAGGGACCCGAACCTGACATCATCGTCGCGGCCTTTGGGGCTGCGGCGGACACGCCTGACTTCACTGTCATCAGTGTCGTCACCGAGAGCATCGACCAGGCGTTGCGTGACGCGGGCTACGAAACGTTCAGTTCCCTTGCTGACGCCGGCGCTGACGACCTCACCGGGCTGACCGGGACGCTCACCGAGAGCCGCGCAGCGGCCATCCTCCAGGAGGCACCCCAGCACGTCCCCGTCGGGAATCGCCTTGCGACTGCCGCCGCCCGGCGATACGCGCGTCGGCTCGACGCCGAGACAGACCGTGGTGTGGCCCGAGTGGTCGACCTCGCGACCACCGACATCGCCGTGGGCGAACCGGTCTACCGAACTGCGGGACTCGATCCCGACTCCCTCGAGGCGCAGTACGTCAGTGCTGTCGGTCGCAACGCCGACGACCCCGTGGCGACCGGCCTGCACGTTCTCGACGACCCGGACCACCCGGACGTACCAAAGGCCGCGACACACCCCGACGCCGGCGACGACGCGCTTCCCGTCGACGATACCGGACAGGTCGTCCCACCGGCGGTCCCGGTCGAACCGCGACTCCAGCTCCCGCTCGATGAGTTGCTCGCGAAGAAACTCGCTCGAGGGCTGGTTCCCGTCCGCCTCGTCGGGCCGCGGGGCTCGGGAAAGAACTACCTGATCAAGTATCTCTGCCACGAGACAAACCGCGGCTACGTCTCCATCGATTGTGACGAGGCGACCCACACCGAGGACCTGTTCGGTCCGCTGACGCCCACCGAGGACGGCCTGATCGTGCCCCGGACCGGACCCGCCAAGCAGGCACTCCTGAACGGCTCGGTGTTGGTGCTCAACGAGTTTCCAGTAATGCGGGCCGGCGCCGCGATGGCGCTCCATCGCCTGCTCAACGAGGGAAAGTTGCTGGTGAAGGCACATGGTGAGCTAGTGGAACCCCATCCGTCGGCGCGGATCGTGATCACGATGAATCCGCCCACCCGAGAGTACCGTGATTCCGAGCCGATGAACTCTGCCACCCGGGGGCGATTCCGGGCGCTTGAACAGCCCTACATTCAGGACGTCGAGGTCGAACTCGACACACTGGATGCCCAGGTCAACAGCGGCTCCAGTATCGTCGACCGAGGTACTCTCAGGAAGATCGTCCAGTTCGCCCACCAGACCCGCCGGAACGAAAACTGGCCGACGCTATCCACGCGGAACCTCGTGGTCGTCTGCGAGCATATCGAGGACGGCGCCGCACCGAAGGCCGCGGTCAAGAACGAGGTGTGGGCGGTTGCTGAACCGAATCAGTATCCCGGAGATACCTACGAGACGCTCGATGATTATCTGTGATATCTGGTAGCCACTCAAAACCGCCTGGCGCTTTCATCCAGCACGCGCGTAGTAGGACATAGAAAGTCTCGAATTAGTGGTCGTAAAGGGCCATTTTCGGAGGATTAGGTGAAGAAAGTGATGTGTCGCCCTTGCCTGGGTAAGACTCCCAATAGAGGCTCATCCCCGGATGTCGACGATAGCCTCCTCAGGTACGTCCCCATCAATGATCAATTCAGGATAGCTACCAACCTTACTCATCTGCTTCGGTACCAGTTCGGTACCATCAAGGCGAACGATACTCTCACCGTACTTCCGTACCGCCTCATCGAATGTGTCCGTCACCGTTGCCGGGTCGGGTGCCACGTGGTGGTCGATACACTCGTTCGCAGCGCTCATATCGGCGAGGTAAAGCGGCGCCAACACCCTTTTGAGGTCGATCACGACGACGACATCATCGGTTCCGAACCAATCACACATCCCGTAGTCCTCGGTATAGTCTGCGTCGATGTAACAGTAGACAACCTCAGACCTGTCGAACGGAAACACGTTGTCGTACCCACGAGATACGAACGCTTCCGTAATTGTCTCAGTATCGCTGTTGCATGCGGCTGATTGCCGGAGTCCATCCTTCTGAATCGAGGAGGCGTTCTCGCGGGCAGTTATGTGGAACGCGAAGCGACCTTCTGGCCGACGGAACGGAGTCAAATCCATGCGGATTATCACCACGAGGCACCAGAACTAAGTGGTACCGGAAATGGACATAGTATGTCCACTCGGTACCAATCTGGTCCGGGTCGACTGTTACACTATGGCCAGACCACGCATCTCCGACGACACGGCAGCCCACATCAACGACATCTACCGAGAGTATGCGGGACAGGAGCCTTCCGACTTCGAGACTGCACTGGCGACGGTGCTCGAACTGGCGAGTGCGAAACTCGAAGACGACCGCGGGTGGAGACCAGGTAAGTACGCGAAGAAGACGATGCAGATCGTCCTCGACGACACAGCGAAGCGGTCCGCCAGACCGCCGCAGCCGACCGATGTGACCGACAGCAGTGCAGATTTCAAGGCTATCCTTGATGAGGACGGCCGGATCGAGATTCCCGTTGCCGAACGACGCGCACTCGGTCTCGACACTGACGATCTACTGGAGGTGAACGTCCGAGAGTTCGATCAAGGAGACGGCGGGTAGGCCGTCTTCAGTACTCCCACCCCTTGATCCGCCGGGAAACGCGGTACCAGCGACAGCTATGGACAACACACGACCCCGAAGCACACTCCATCATGAACGAACGCCTCACCACGACGTTGCTCGCACATCCATTCCGCGGGTTTGGCTCTGCACTCGTTGAACCGACCGGCACTCTCGATTCCGAGCATGATCGCCCGACAGCTGGATCCTTGACTGCCCGATGCCCGGAAACGGGGGTGGGACAGTGATAGACGACCACTCCCTCACGCATCTGGACCTCCGAACGTACCAGACCGACGCCGTCGCCTTCGCCACCGACCGCGACCGAGCGACTGTCTGCCTTCCGACGGGGACGGGAAAGACGCTCGTCGGGTGTGCGTGGGCCTGTCGTGTCCTCGCAACGCCGGCTGTCGACCGCGTTTTGGTTATCGAACCGTCGCGCTTTCTTGTCGAGCAGACGGCCGCGTACTACCAAGAGCACACGACTATTCCGACCCAGAAACTGTATGGCACCACTCCGCAGACGGACCGCCTGGAGCAGTGGACCGACGGAGTGGCCGTCGTCACGACGCCCCAGACAGCACTCCACGACCGCGCTCACCTCGACTTCGATGCCGTCGTCGTCGATGAGTGCCACCACACTACCGGTCAACACGCCTTCGCCGAACTAATGCGGCGATCCGAATTTGACCCGACGCTCGGCCTCAGTGCCACGATACCGTCGCGGTCGGAATCAACGGTTGCGGATCTCGTCGGCCCGATTCGGCGGTGGTCGTACACCGACCTCCCCGACGAACACGTTCCGGATTGGATCGGAGAAGTATACGACACGCCATATCCCGAGAGCTACCGCGCTATCACCCGGGAACTCGACAATCTCCGACTGGATCTAGACGGAACGCGGTGGGCGGGGCTCCCCGAACTTGGTCGGCGGATGCTCGCCCGCGACGGCGCGTTGGCACTGGAGGAGACCCTCCATCGTGACACGGCGATGGCCGACGTGATGGGCGATCGCTTGCTCCCACTTCTCGCAGACGCACCAGACCTGCACAAACTCGCTGCGTGTCGGAACGCGCTCAACGACCACGACTTCGAGAAGGCCGTGCTGTTCGTCGACCGGGTATGCGTTGCCGAACGTCTAGCCGGCGACCTTTCCGATTACGACCCAGTTGTGTTGCTCGGACGCATACACTCCGGGACGGCATCGCAGGAGCGAGTCGTCGAGGAGGCCACAAGCGACGAGACGGATCTTGTGATCGCCACGTCGGCTGGAGAGGAAGGCGTCGACCTCCCCGCAGCGGATCTGTTGCTCGTCTGGTCGAACGTCGTCAGTGCCGTGCGGTTCGTCCAGCGCCTCGGTCGGATCATGCGCCAGACAGCGGATCGGCGGCTCAAGCATGCGGTGTATATCGCGACGCCGGACAGTCCGGACTACGGCGCTCTCGGACGGGGCGTCCGCGAAGCGAGCGACGCGGGGTTGGAAATTACGGGTATTGACGGCGGTACTATCCTCGCCGAGGGCCTCCTCGGGCGTGTGGTCGACGCTGTCGATGCGACCCCGTCTCGGCCCGATACAGTCGCCGACTTGCTCTCTAAACCCGACTCGACGACGCAGCGCTTACTGGGAGAGGCCGTCACCGAAGGTTACCTGTGTTACCTCTATGCGGTTCCAGAGGATCTGAACCAGTGGCGTACCTCGGCAACGGGATACGCGAGTGCCTTCGGCGTTGACGTCGATCCGTCAGCCTTGGCCGACGAGATGAGGAACAATCTCTCGCCCACGAAGGCAGACCGGTACTATGTCCGTGAGGACGACCTGCCGCTCCTCCGGGCGGAGTATCCCGAGCTGTTCGCCTCCGATGACGGTCCACAGTTGTCGGCCTCGTTCGGTCCCTCCACCGACGAGCGTTCCGCACATACCGCTCGCGGTGACGCCGACAGTATCGCCGAGGAGATGCTTGAGGATCTCGGAGACGCCAAGCGGTTCTACGCTACCATCACTGTCAGTTCGCGCCGACCGACGTACTCGATCCAACTCTCCTATCATGGGAGTACAGTAGAACCGGTCATCCGCGCCATCTGTAAGAACGCCACCGCAGTCGCAACGGAGGTGCGCACCCGTATCGACAACGACTGATCGCCATCTAGCAGGTGGTTCGATCTTCCGATACCGACAGTCGTCAAGCTTGCCCACCAACCCAACACACGATACTATGAACCGACGAACGTTTCTCGCCACGACACCGCTCGCGCTCGCTCCCAGACTGCCCAATCGAACGCTCTCCGACACGGACATCGACGATTCGGACGACGACCCACTGAGGCTCGAGGATATCCTCGTCGCTGCTGATGAACTCCCAGCGGAGTGGACGCTTGGCTCCTTCGAGTCTGGGTTCCCCGCTCAACGAGAAACAGACGATCAGTCGACGATTCGAGGGTACAGGACCCAACGGCACCCACAGACCGACGACCGCGTTGCATCGACCTACGCCAAGCGCCGCTTCGTTACCGATTCGGATCTCCCGCCCGAGTTCGAACACCTCGATGTCGTGCTTGGAGTGGCTGAGACGGATGAGAACGCCCCACACGATAGCCGGGAGGCGGCGATTCGGGCGCTCCACGAAGTCACGTTCGCGAACGAGACGGAAAACTGGGAGGCGTTGAGTACAGCGTGGGTTGACGCTGACGTGAGCCCCGCCACCAATCGACTCCGCGGGCGGAGCGTCGCCTCCATCCGAAAGCCTCTGTGTGCAGTCCCCGATTCCCTCGAACTGTCGACCGACAAGCCGCTCATCGAGATGGCCGTTACCGTTGTGCCGCTCCCGTGGGGTGTGCTCGGGGTAACGGGAACCTTTGCCGATCCGGACGAAGTCGGCCTCACCCGACGCGATGTCACCCGACTCGCGAGCGGAGCAGCAGCGATTGCCAGTGCCACTCCGGCACCGATGGAGGCCCGACGGTGACAGACGATATCGTTGAGGCGTACAGCGGGGAGTCGTCGATCAACGTTAGTATCCATCGGACCACTGCGTCGTCGCATCATCCGTCGACGGTGGTACTCGCAGAAGAAACGCTCGCCCGGATCGGCGTCCGAGCGGGTGAGACGGTGCACTTGCGTACCGCTGACGGAGAGGACGCGTCTGCCGTCGCCGAGACTGGGGATGCGATTGGACTTGATGTTGGCAAAAACGAACTCCTCGCGGATATTCCGGTGTTTACCGAATTGGCCTGTGGCCCACGCGACCGCGTCGAAATGACTCGGGTGACGATCCCCGCGGCCAACCACTTCACGGTCGCTCCGATCGACCCCGCGACTACGGGCATGCTTGAACGATGCTCGGTGACTTCCGCTGGCCTCGTTGACGCGGTCGCACACGACGAGGGCGTCGTCGAGTTTCGACCCTCAGACCCGGACGCCACCGATGTCCCTGGTCCGTACTACGCAGAAGTCACGGAAGTCTGTCCAGATGCCCCAGCGCGCGTTACTACCGACACACGAGTCGATATTCACGATCTCGACGATGACGAACGACCACGGGGCGTCCTGTCACCCGCCGAGCGTCGCGAACTCTTCACGACGAATCTCACCGCCCAGCCGGTCGACGATGAGTTGCGGACACGACTCCGCGAACGGCTTGAGAACTCTCTCCACGACCTCCGAGCGCTCGCTGAACGACTCCCTGACGAGGACCTCAGGCGAGTGTTCGGCGACGACGACCTGTCTCGAACGACCGGCGCCGCTACCGACGTCGTAGCTCTGTGCTGGCTCGGCCTCGACATCGCTGAAGAAGAGCCGAACTGGCGTATCGAGCAAGCGATCGAACGTGCCCTGTACGCTCGTGATGAAGACGGCGAGGTTGACCTCCGTGTGACCCGTCAAGAACATCCACCGGCCGCGACCCTGCTCGATCGGTTCCGTCGACACGGACCCGACGCGCTTGAAACGCATTTGACCCACGAACAACTCTGGGCCAGTCCCGAAGTCGACCCATACGAACTGTACGAAGTCACGTGTGAGCAGTTGGGCGAGGACCTAGCCTTGCCGCCTGCCGGGTTAGTACTCGAACGACTGGCGTACCGGGGACAGGCGCGGTGCTTTCCGACCACGCAGATTCTCGATGTTTCGACAGAGGAGGAAGAGGAGTAGTAGCTTCGGATAAGAGGTTTCTGTTTCGTTCGATTTGTCGGCATTCTCACCGTGTTTCATGCTACTCCTAGGCGGCCACTAGCACGCCCTTGCTTGAGACAGCTAGGCAAGCAACTTGTCACCCGCCTTTGCGCTAGTAAACTAGGCCTAGAGGTCCTGTAGGCCAAAATTTAACCATTTATGAGATATCTGGTTGTAACGAAGCTATGGGTATTGATGACTTTCTTGAAGACGACGATAACCCGGAGGGAAATGAAGTGATGAGTGCGGGCGAGCGACGCGATGAATTCAAAAAGCAGTTACGAAAGTGCGATGAGATCGACGCCATAATCAGGGGGCCGAAACGGAACGTGTGTACGGCCCGAACCGAGTCCGGCGACATACTCGTGTGGATGCACTACAGCAAGGCGTTCAATTTCTGGGGTGGTGCTGTGCAGAAGAATGATGAGTTACGCGTACGCGAATCTGCGTTGGTTCACGCCTTCCTCGGTGCGAACCCTGATGAGTACTATGTCGTCCCCGACAAGGCACTCCACAGCGGTGACTTCTATATGCCCGTCCAAGAAAAGAACGGGAATGAGCATTGGAGATTAGCAGGGAAAGGAGCCGGAGGACAAAATCGTGAACTCCTTAACGAGAACTACACCTCCCTTTGCGTGCCATTCCAATAAACGGTATTCCACCATGGTCGAACAGCAGCCTGTACTCAGTTGCGAATGACGGGAAAGAATTCATTCGGATCCCCAGCCGAATTCATTGATTCATTTTGATTTGGACGGTTGGTAAAGAGAGTAGGCGCGTAAACAGACCCCCGTCTGTATGTACCATCTGAATCTTGTCAACTATTGAGTATTTCAATAGAGCCTCAAATTCGAGATTCCAATCTATTATACGGATACCGTTCGGCTCAATATGTCTGATACGGATGACAGTTGGGCGAAGATGTTGTCCTCGAGTAGTAAACCCAATAATGTTGTGAGGAAGACGACATTATTTGGGATGTTCACGGGGTAGAAATGTTACTCCATGTCCATCTAAATCGGGTTTTGTTGGGTAACTTTACGAGGGCGATTTAGCTCTCCCAAGAGAGCAGAGAGGTCTAACGCCTCTCGTTCCCAATCATGTCTGATACCAGTTCATCGGTCACATCGAATGCTCTCGTCGAAACCTTCACTCCAGACGTCAACGCCCGGGTTCGGGCGTCAACCGATCGGTGCGACCGGCTCCGGATTTTCCTACAGGGCCATCTCCCGCCCAGCGTCGACGTCGAGGTTGTCCTCACCCCAGCCGTCCAGACGGCGGCGGTCCTGCCTGCCGACGTCGACGCACTGGTCAGCAGTGATGCGACCGACATCGAACGACGGCAAGCCACTCGGTTGCTCGAAGGCGTCGATGCCGCGTTTCTCGTACTCATTACGACCGCGCCGGCGCCACTCGAGCGGGTGCCGCTGAACGACCAGCTCACCGCCGACTACGCCCACCAGTTCGGACTGGCCTTTCACGAACTCCTCCATATCCTCAAGACTGCGATAGCCCCGATCGCAGCGCTGCTCGACGCCGAAGTCGACCCGGAATACCATCGCTACGTCCACGAACTGATCAACATCGTCGAGGACGGTGCAATCGAACACGAGGCAATACACGGCGCGAACTTCAGCGATACGGCCGAGATCCGACTTGAACTCACCCGCCGGATCCATTCCCAGACTCCCGACGACCTTGGGAGCGGTCAGCAGGCACGCCTCTCGTTTTGGGACGCAGTCACCACCGCCCTGTACGACGCCGCGGTGTACCCGACCGGCACTACCGAGGCCCTCCTTGACGAGAGTGACGACCGCGTCGGGTTCGTCTCTGAGGCAGACGAGATTGCCTTCCGGATGGTGCGAGATGCGCTAGAACAACTCGCTGCTGATGCCCTTGCTATTCGGGGCGTCGACCTCGACGACGCCACCCACAGGCACGACAAGACCGCCTCGGTCGAGCGAGCCCGCCGTGTCATCGACACCTGGACGTCGACGCTCCAGCCGGTCGTCGCGAGCGCCGTCGAGCCAACAGGCGACTCGCAGAGCCACGGTGGCACTGACTCGGGAACTGACGGGCACGACCACTCGCCACAGGAGGATGGACCTGCAAGTACTCCCGAGGCAACTGGGGTCTCGGTCGGTCGCGAGGTAACGGCGGACCCGTATCAGGACGTGTTCGACCATCCCACGGTGACGCCGGATCCCGGCATGGATGATACGGACGGCACGGTCCGCTCTCCCGGGCCGGATACCGAGGACTCCACTGGTGACACCGCATCGACGCCAGTCGACCAGAAGAGGGAAGATCAGAAGCGTGATCAAGAGCCGTCGATAGCGGAGGACGATTCAGCGTCGAGGGGAGACTCGTCCATCGAACCCGACGAGGAGCCAGTGGAGCACCCGTCGAGATCCCACGCACTCGCGGCGGCTGTCGAGCGCGCTCGCGAAAATCGGGACGATTTGGGAGACAGGACTGATCCATCGTCTCCAGCAGGTCCTATAGATGGTCAAGCCACTCCCGACGACCGGTCGGCCCAGACATCACTCGATACGTTCGACGCCGGGGCGACAGCCACCGAGTCTGCGGAGACTAACAACCTGAGCGGCCGGTCTGGCGACTCAGCCCCGTCTGGGGAGGACGAACAGATAGAGCATCACGATGGAGATGTCGAGAGTGCAGCAACGGACGAACCGATGCCGGGGCCAGCTCACGGGCGCGTCGAGCGGGCCGCACCGTCGCCGACAGAGTACGGACAGGCGCTCGAACACGACCGTGAGGTCGCCCAACAAGAGGTGGTCCGAGAGCAGGTCGACCGGGAGGCTGTCGAGCGAGAGCTTCGCGACCTCGGTGACGTCTTCAATCGGCGGCACCGTGGCGACGAGGACCACCGAGAGGACAAGACCGAGTCATCGACCGAGACGGGTGCAGGTGGGAACGGTGCCGGACCAGAGTGTCTCGACGATGTCGTGTTCGTCCCGGTCAGCGACAACCTCGTCCCACCGGGGCAATGGAGTGCGGTCGAGGACGGCGCCGCCCGCGTCGCGCAGGTCCTCGAAAAGGAGCTCGCGCTCGAACGACAGCGAGGAACCCGAACCGGGTTGACCGCTGGTCGGTACGATACTCGTGCCGGCCATCGGCTCGCCATCGGCGATCCGCGGGTCTGTGAAACTCCGACGGTTGGCCGAGAGAAGCGCTACGCTCTCGTGCTCGTGCTAGATCGGTCGAGGTCGATGCGCAACGGTAGCCCCCCGAAAATCGAGGTTGCAACACAGGCGGTCGCCCGACTCGCCGTCGCTGCCGAGGAACTGGGGATTCGTGTTGCCATCATCGACTTCATCGACGGTCAGGCTCGCCTTGCGAAGCCGTTCGCTGTCGAGTCGCGTCACGTCCAGACGACGCTGCTCGATACTGACTGCGGTGGTGGGACACCGCTAGCCGAGGCAATCGGACTCGCCCGGACGGTTGTCGAGACACAGCGTGACGACCCACTGATCATCACCGTCACCGACGACCGCCCCAGCGACATCGAGGCGGTTACGCGCGAACTCCAGGCATCGTACGCTCCGGTGTGCTCGTTGACCATCGTGACCGACTGTGACCCTGGGACGTTGGCCCCTGATGCATCGGCGCTGGCGGCGTATTATGAACGACAGGCGGCGGTCTACGACGTCGACGCCATTGACGATCGTCTCGACCAGTTCGCGAGTCTTCTGACCGGACTGTGACTCGTCCGCTCTGAGTTGGCGAGAGGACAGTCTGTATGGCTCCGGTGGAAATCACCGCAGATTGGAACAAGCGACGCTCTGAACATAGAGGCTGAGGCTGAGTTCAGCGGACGACGTACTGGTCAGTCCTGTCGTTGAACCATTCCTAAGTGGATTAGGAGTCCCAATATGCCCAAGAACCCCAGCACGATACCGCGTAGTTGCGGATTCCTGAGCCCACGTTTCTCTGCGTCTGAGTACACGTAGTACCCGATTGTGGGCCAGAAGATGAGCAAATAGAGCCCAACACGGATGAGTAGACCATTGTACGCGGTCAGCAAATCCATCAGAGAGCCACCGCCGTCTTCACGGGAACCATACCCGATCGTTCTTTCGTGTTGAAAAGTAGTTTTTGGGAAATCGGACTACTGAGGCCGTAATTGATACACACCGTCCATTCAGCAGGATCTTCAAACCCATCATTATTGAGAAATTCAACAGCGCGTCCGACCGGGTCTCTCGGTACACGTTCGTTTCCGATTTATCTACCACAGGGGAGTGAGGCCATGACGTCACGACGAATTCATCCCTACAAAGGGAGCCTTCCGCCGCTCTCGCTCCCGCCAGGAGCGCTTGCGAAGACCGATCAGCAGCACCGCTACGACGTCGATGACGAGCCACCGACCATCGAACCGATCGAACATCGCATCCGACTCGATTTCATGACGGCGGGTCCAGTTCATCGCTCACAGCTTCTCGACCAGCACAACCCGTGGACGACCGATTCCAGCGAGGCTGACCCGTGGCGAGAGGCAGGCCGATCGAAGCCCCTCGGCTTGCTGTACGCCGAGGAATCGTGTCGGCGAACTCTCGCCGAGGAACAGCAGTACTACGACCGTGTCGAGGCAGACCCGTCAGCAGAGTTGGACGACGTCCCCGCGTTTCTTGCTCACCGACTGCAGGCGTGCCGGGAAACTGATGATCCGTCTGCTGGCCTCGAGAAAGAACGAGCACGTCGCGAACGCTGGTACTCGACGATCATTCCCTGCATGAACCTCTATCACGTCCTCAGACGTTCCTCGTACGGCTCGCTCCTACCGCCGTCGGTCGGACGTAGCGCCGACATCGACGAACTTACCGAGCACAACGCATTCGTCGGGATGGTCGTCGTCGACGACGACGCCGACATCCAAGCGGTTGCGCGGGAACACGAAATTCCTGGTCAATTCGTTGCTCACGAACGCGATCTCTCCTCGAGTGCCGTCGAGTGTGCACCGTTGCCGAGCGACTTCGGAATCGATCTCCCGGCTCCACTGCTGGTCGGTGAGTACGCCAGCGGAAGCCGATATCCGCTATTGCCCTGGTCGGATGGGCTGGTCTGCTCGTGTCCCTACAAACACGACCGGCCGTGGCGGGTGCTGTGCAAGCACGAGTTGCTCGCCGCCATCGTCGCCGGCGGAAAAGACTCGATCTTCCTCCCCGTTACCCGAGGACTGGAAGTTCCACATCGGGCGCGACGGTTCGTGAGTCCGGCAATTGCCAGTCGACACTCGCCTCGGACCGGTGCAGAGCCCTATCGGTGAACCCTCAGAGGGGAGGATGAAATGTGCGTGTCATCTTAAGTTACCCCACGCTCCAAGATGTCTGAATTTGTGGGGTAACTCATATGCACGGTGATCTCCCGCGCCCGCCCTCGACGAACACAGTCCATCGGAGGCGTCCGTCAGCCATGCGTCATACAGTTTGCGGTTATTTAACGTGAGTAGAGAGCGAATCGCTGCTACGAGTGATTCGAGCGTGAGAAGTCATGTTTTCAGATGAACCGCGGTCGTTACCCGACTGGATCGAGCGGGGATACGACATCCTGTCGACGGAGATCACCGAAGGCGATCACGACGAGGGGATCCCCCGCAATCGCGCTCGCGAGGAGCTAGTTTCCCACGAGGATTTTCCGGATGATCCAGCTGATGCGGACTATGCGGTCGACCAGCTTCTGAACTCAGGGTGGTTGTACGAGGTCGAGGGGAACCTTCGAGTCACGATACCCGAGGAATAGGCACGATGACCGCCGTCCTTGAGAGCAATCGGGAGACCTCCTAGTGAGTCGGTCCTATGAGAGTTCGAATATTGGCTATTGAGGGGGACGGGGCGACCTATGGACGTTCGAGACAGCCTCCTGCGAGAGACGAAAATCCATCTCAACAGTCGCCGAGCCACCGTTCTCCGAGCAGAATACCCAGTGTCTCTGAGCCAGTAGTTAGGACTGTGCGCAGTGCGCACACTCTGAATTTTCATGCCCCTGAACGACTGATTATCGGCCTCACAGAGCGATGGACACCCCAACCCACGCTGTGCCGACTGTTGACTCGCCTGATTGCGAGAAGACAGCCGGGACTCCCATCCCAATATTCGAACGCCGAGCGACGGTCGTCGCGGTGTTGGTGATTGGTGTGACGGTCTTCCCAGTTGCCGGCGCTGTCTTCCTCTTGGGAGCAGGGGCTTCCCCAACGCAACTTGAGTCGTCAGTGATCGACGACAACCCGCCAACCCACCGAGTGTTCTTCGAAAACCAGCGTGGGCAGACCCTGTGGGTGTATGATGTCTGGGTGGCCGACACGGATCCCGAGCGATACCAAGGCCTGAGCGGGACTGAGACACTCCCCGCCGATACCGGTCTGTTGTTCGTCTACGACCAAGAAGCCGCCAACCGGGCAATCGTGATGCGTGAGATGCACTATCCAATCGACGTTGTCTTCATCGACGGATCGGGAACCGTCACGGCGGTTCACTCTCCAGTGCCTGAACCCGGTGTTTCCGACGAGCTCACACACTACTCCGGGCGAGCGCGATGGATTCTCGAGATTCCTCACGGAACCGCGGAGCGTCACACCATCGTCCCGGGGACCTCGATTCAGATTACTGGACCGACGCATCCGTTCGATCCGCAGTCAGCATCCCATCAGGAAGGTAATTCGAGATGAAGACACCGACACGACCCCCTCCCGAAACATCCCCGTCGAATCGGCTGTCGCCCCGATCCGGGCCTTGTCGCCGCCGTGTGCTGAGTGCCGTCGCAACTGCCGGAGTCAGCGGGCTCGCTGGCTGTATGAACATCCTTAGTTCGCCTGAAGATCGTCGCAACGAGCCGCCATCGGCAGAGGTTTCAATGACCACCACTCCTGACGAGGGTCTGATCTCGACGACGCCATCTGACTCGCTGTCGGTGAGTTCGACGAATACCGACGAACAGCCCACAACCGAGGCGTCGACGCCTGCAATTCAGACCGACGGGCCGGTCGACAGTTCTTCGAGGAACGACGCCCCCTATGACGATCCCGTCGACGGGCTCGCGTTAACAGGGGTAATCGTCCGGATGGGCGAGGAACGCCAGCGTGACAGTAGGCTCCGGCTGGACGATCAGCTCTCTGTCGATATTGAAGGCACCCGCTTCGAGATTCGTGGGCGGGGCCACATCGAGTGGGAGTGCGACACCATCAGGCTCAAAACCGTGATTCTCGACGGTCGCCACGCCCGGGTGTACGCTGAAACCCGCGAGGTAGATTCCTGCCGGACTCCGGACAATCCGGCGGGGCTGGGTCCGTGGGCGATTTCGTTCAGCATCACTGGACGATTCCAGGGAGGTCGTCCCGACGCGCTAACGGCGAGTATCCAGGGGCCATTCATTCACGACTCGGGCGTGTTCGTCACCGAGCCGCTGTGATACTTGTGGATTGCTCGATGAATCTCTGTTTGCCGGCAATTTATCGAGGGCAACGGGCCGAGGGGGCTCACCAGACGCGGCCTCCAGATAACCGATGACTCATTCTACCAACTACACGGATCCCTCTGACTGCTCATCGCAGCCCAGCCACCCGTCCCGACAGACCGGTTCGCGAGCAGGATGCGCTCCTGAGAGCTTCGTTACTCCACGCATCCGAGTAATTTGCTTTTGTGGGGTAACGTTAGTCAAACGGAGCGAGCCAATTGAGGCTCTTGAGTGGTACACGTGAGCAGAACGGATGTCGGCGGAATTCTCGAGGAACTCCCACCGGAAACACTCCTCGAGACGGACCACTTACGACTCATCCGTGCCGGCGTCGCCTGTATGCACGACATCGAGACTGTTCGGGCGTATGTTGCTCACGAGAACCAGCATCGACGCCGGCGTTGGGTACTCCGAATGCTTGCCGATCGTGCTGCGTCGCTTCGGGAACCGGCCCCAAAGGACCACTCATCGTAGGGCCAGACTCATAGTCCATACTGACGAATTGCTATCACATACCAGAAGGTGACGACTGATGGGAGCACATCCACCCAGTGGCGGCGACCGTGATTTCGTGACGATCTTCAAGACCGGCTCGGTCGACCGAGACGACTATCCAGAGTTGACTGAGAACCTGCTCGAAGGGCGGACGCAACTCGCCTCGGAGACTGGATACTTGATGAAATTCGGCGATGTCTCACACCGGGGCCTGACCCCCTTCGATGTCGCTTCACTCCACGACGTTCCTGCGTATCCGCTTCCGAAGGCCGCCTTGGAGGCACTCCCGGCTCACGTTCGAGCCGACCTGGAGCGCGACGGCGCCGTCCAGATGTTCGCCGTTTACGATCGGGACCAACATCAGTTCGAAGAAGTCGCCCTCGCCTGGGAGGAGCAGGACTTCCTCGAACGAATTGCCGAGCTGGTGGCCGGTGATTGCTCGCTCCATGAAGCCGTCGACTGGACCATCGTCGAGGAGGCCGAGCGCTACACCGTCGCCCAGTGGGCAGACATCAGAGGCGTCACCGAAGACGCTGTTCGGTCGAATGTCAACTCAGCTCGCGAAAAGCTGCTTGCGGAGGAAGATCGTGAATCGAGTGAAGAATCGCCCTTAGGGTGATTTTCGCTTTCCGGCTCCCAGCAGCATCGACAGAGTAGCGCTCGAATAGATCTGAGACATCCCGAGCGGAAGCTGCTTCCACGATAGCGCAAGTAATTCCGATTCGGTCGAAAGTAGCCTATTCTCGATTAGCACCCTTTGTCAACAGAATCGAGACAGCCCTCGCAGCAAAGAACTACTCAGAGAATTCTTGATCGTCGAGTTCCTCATTTGCGAACTCAATCAACTTCTGTAATCTGTCGTTGAACTGGTCCTCGAATTCGGTGTGGAGCGCATCATCGTACATCCGAAGCGTTCGTCCGAGTCCGATGGCAGCAAGCCAGTCTCGAAACTGATTGCTGTTCATATCGTCGACGGACATACTCAGCGCATCCGTGTTCGAACCGGCAGCCCATAGGAGAAGAAGATCAAGATCTTTCACCACCGCCAATCGAGCAAAATCAGCAAATGCTGCGCTCACATCCCGAGATAACTGCGTGTAGGAGACTGAGTCATAGTCGAGTTCTCGCTCTTCCCCCAGCAGTTCGTTGACGTAAGAAAGCGAGCGTACCGACAGGAATCCCTCTCTATCAATCGCCATCGGTGGATCGGTTTCCGACTCTGCAATATCGGATAACGCCTGTCCACAGGATCCGCAATAGTGGTGAACTTCTTTGACCTGGCTTCCGCAGTTCGGGCAGTAGGGCATACTGCCAGCTACGGGTTAGAGGTACTGAGCCTTTGCTAGTACGGGCCTGTATTCTTCTGGTTCAGCATTTTCGTTACTGATTCTCAGGGTGTCCTGAAATGGAATCAACCTCGTTTAGAGCTTCTGTCGCCACGTCACCGAGTTCGCCGGCCTCGATGTGCGAGTACCGCTCTCGCACCATCTCCTCGGAATTATCGAGATATCGAGCCGCGACTGTATACCCGAACGCACGGACGAGGACCTCACCCATCCCACGACGGCCGCCGTGTGGAGCGAGGTAATCGTGTTTCGGATGGTCGATGTCGATCTCTGCGGCCTCCGAAAGCCGTTGGAGAATCGACCGTGCGCCGTCCGTCGTGATCGACGGCGGCCGAATATTCTCATCGAGCACCAGCAGGAGGTCACGAGCGTATTCTTCACGGCGCTCAGTAATTGCTTCCGGGTGTTCCCCTCGTTCGGCTAGCTCTTCCTCGACGAGTTCTGCGAGCGTCCGTTGGTCGAACGTCGGAAACACGGGCCAGCGCTCGGTTGGCGGGTCCATAAGCCGGCAATAGCTCCGCAGTGGTGAGATAACTGGATCAGGGAGGCTCGCGGCGTCCCACTGCTGCTTCTTCCGGTAGACGTCCATACTCCCCTCGTCGAGCGAAAGGTCCTCCCAGCGGACGCCGCGCCGGCGCGGGTCGTTCGGGTCGCGGAGCAGTTCTCCGACACGGACAGCGGTGTACGCGAGGACGAACACGAGCGCACGGTCACGAGCCGCCTTCAGCGCCGTGTAGTGCGCTCGTTGCTTGTCGAGAGGGTCGGTATCCTCTGGCAGTGTCGTGTACGCCTCGACGGCGTTACGGGCCCGTTCGTCGACGTGGCGAGTGAGAGCGTGGCGCTGTTCGGACGTCCAGGCCTGCTGGTCGCCGGGCTTGCGGCCGTCGTCCTCCGGCAGCGGCGCCATCGCACTCGCCCGCTGCGCGTAGTGCGCCTCGAGATAGCCCTCGTTGACACACCAGCCGCACCACGCAGAGATATAGCGGTAATAGGTTTGTACTGTGTTCTGTTTGAGCTCACGATCACTGGCGAGGTGACGGGCGTACTCACGGAACACGCGTTCGTCGAGGTCCTCGAAGGTGGGGTCGCGGTCGGCGTCGTCGGGGACGATTCCAGTCCAGTCGTCGTCGCCGCGGTTGCCGGCGGCCCACTCGGCGAATCGGTCGAGTTCGCGCGCCGCGTTGCGTCGGTAGTTCCCGCCGTCGCCACCGCGACCTTTCCCCTTGTCCTGGAGGTAGCGCTCGAACGACTCGGAAAGTGAGGTTAACGGCGCCCGTTCCGTTGGTGTATTCCGATCCATGTTTTCTTGACGTGTTGAACGTAGTCAGTCACACAGACAGACGCCGCCTTCCCGGATCTGGCTTACTGCGAACTGATGCACAGCGCTCGCGAGGTCAGTCATTGCTTCCGCCTGTTCGTCGGTTGGACGTCCGCCGCCGTAATAACTCTCTGTCCGGTTCTCGCTGTAGAGGTCCTTCATCGCCTCTGCAGTCTCCTGTTCAAACAGCCCGATCTGGTGGGCACGCTCGTAGCTGAACTGGTGATCCTGAAAGTCCTGAAGTGTATCATTTGTCATGGCAAGCGCGTACGCCTCGATAGACCGTTCGATAGCACCGAAGCAGACCTCGATGACGGCAGTGTAGTACCCATCCTGTGACTGGAGGGTATCAACGACATCGAGGAGGCGGCACGCTTTCGTCAGTTGGGTCTTCCAGTCTTCGTCGGCACTAATCCCGTCTTCGAACGCTGTCCGACCGCGTCCGACCATCTCGAAGGCGTCCTGTGCGCGGTCGAGTGCTGCGAGCACAGCAGTCGGGTCCGAGCCGTTACTCATTGGCGGCCCCTTCCTCCAAGAGGAGGTTCTCGACAGTTTCGAAGTCACTCGTCTTGTAGACCGGAATCCCCGAAATGACGATCTCCCGGATGTCCTCGGTGTATGCCGGAATCGCTTGGACGGCTTCGACATCGATATCGTAGGCGTATCGGTCACCATCGAACTCCGTGTCTTCGAGGTCACGGGCAATGGCGTTCGCTTCTCGTTGGCTTTCGGCCCGCCCAGAGCGGGTTAGCACCCAGAGATCGATATCGCTCCGTCGGTCAGCCTCGCCCCGAGCCACACTCCCATAGAGGATGATGCCGACCACATCGGTGATGTTCTCACAAAGTTCCGTGACCGCAGCTTTGACCGGTTGCTGATACTCTGGTTGGGGAATGCGAAGGATCGGGTCGTCCGGAATCGACAGGCGCTGTCTGTTGATCTGGACGAGTCGCTGGTTGCTTTCGGGCGATTCGACGACCAGGTCGTTCGCGCTGAGGACGTCCACTGCCCGTCGGACGGACTGGTGTGAGTGACCGATCTGTGTCGCGAGTTCTCGCAGTGAGAATTCACTGAATCGATGATTTGTTAAAAAGAGGAGGATGTCGCTCGTTGCCTTGTGTTTGAATAAATTCGGATCTGAAGGCGGTATTGAAAGAGAAATAGCTGCCCCAGACGAATTCATACATTTCGTCTCACGGTTCATATGCCGTATCACGGACCACTACTATAAAAACATTATATGTGAATCGGGATTGGCCTAAATATTCATCTGCCACCATCGGACGTGCGGAGAACGAGGTCCGTCACTTCAGGGACTCACCACATTCGGTCGCCGGGGCCAGAAAGTCCCACTCTCGGATGGCAAAACCCACAATTTCGATTCGCCGCTGGAGCTGTTCCCACTCACGTGCGATCTCTCGGCGACGATCCTCTTCGGTGACGTCGAGTCCCTGGTCGGCAATCGTCCCGCGAAGCTGGTTCGGGGATCCGACATCGAACTCGTCCTCCCATCTTCGGATTTGAGCGTTCATCTCAATGAGCCGTTCGGTGAGGTCTCCGACAGTATGACCGCTGTCCCGGAGGCGGATGGCCTCGTTGAGTGCTTGACGACGATAATCGGGCGAGTATGTCGTGTGGACCCCGGTGTCGTCGCGGTGGAGGACGCCGTTGTCGACGAGACGTTCGAGGACACGTTTAGTTGGTTCGTGTGACCAGTCCGCTTCGGACGCGATCCAGTTAGCTGTCCGCGGCTCCGAAACCTGCCGGGCGATCATTCGTACCCGGTCTTCACCCGTGGGTTGGCGTTCCATCGGGGCCTCGGAACTCGATTCACCTCCAGTCATACATTACCGTTCGTGCGGTGTCGTAATATAGGTCCTAGGCATCTGGTCTATCACGGGGGCTGTCCTCGCAGATCACGCGGGTTCGGCTGAGGAGCCCCAAGGAAATCTTGGACCTCGTTCTTGGCGGCTCTACCCTGGGGGAAGCGCCGTCCTGAGCCGGTTGCAGCATCCGTGCTTACCCGACAGCGTCGGGGTACTTCAAAGTGGTCGTGATTATCAGAGTAATCAAGACCATCGATGATTGCGGACGAAACGCCGAATTCGGGTGCTAGGAGGAGTAATACACACGAATCCGCATCTATAAACTGTATTTCGCTATACTAAATTGGGATCGTTGGAAGTTGAGACTACACCGGGTTTAGCGGGGCTGTGATGCGTAGTTTCGACTGAATTGTCGACCGGAAGTTGATTCAAATCGCTCTCTGAACGAGGCCTCTTGTTGCACTTCCAACACCAAAGCCGAATTTCAGCGACTTCCGGCAGTGTCGCCACTCAGACGCCGTTCTAACCCAGCCATGGGGTCTTGCTACCCGATTCCAGTCTCCTTCTTCAGCAGCGTCAGTGTATTATCTGCCGTCACCATCGGCGAGTGCTCGTACTCACCAGTCAGTTCGACTTGGACGAGCAGATCCACGGCTCGCCAGATTGAGTACAGCAGACACGCGAACGCGAAGTAGAAGAACCGCAGCCCGAAGTCCTTCGACGTCGTCGCGGCCATGAACCGCTTGATCGACTTGTACCCACTCTCGATTTCCCAACGGTAGCCGTACTCAGTGAGGTGGCCGCTCCCCCGATTCGACATGAACACTGAGTACTGCCGGTGGTCATCGTGCTCAGAATTCTCTTTCCGGCGGTAGATCAGCGTCGTCTCGTGCCACTCGTTGTTCCCCAGATGGAGCTTCCGGTCGGTTTCATACCGGTCTTGATCTCGCTGGAGCAACCGTTTTGCTTGGGCTTTCTCGCTGGTCTGCATCCGCTTGGGCACGACGTACGAGAGTCCGCCCTGGCTGAGCATCTCCAAGATGTGCTGACTATCGAACTCCCGGTCCATCAGGACGTTATCGACGTGAACGAGGTCCTCAGCCGAATCCAGTAAGTCCTCGACGATTTCCAGTCGTGTCTCCCCCTTTCGGACGGGGCGCGCGTCCAGCACAATCGGGACGGCATTCCCGACCAACTGCACCGTCGCCCACTGGTAGGCGTACTCGTCGGTCTTCTCCTTCGTCCCGATGATCTCGTCTTCGTAGCCCGTTCTATCGCCGGTGAAGGGATCAGCTTCGGTGATGTCAATTGCGACGATTCCGGCTCGGAAGAACTGCTCTGTCTCCGCAACTTCGTCCAGCAGTCGATTCACCGCCTGACGGTACATCTCACGAATCTCCGCTATCGAGAGGTCGCGAATCTGATCGCGATGGGCGTGTCCGAGTGGTGTTCGATCACGCGTCGACTCGTGGATAAAGCTCCGAGCGCCCTCGTTCGCAGCCAGTCGTTCGCGAAGTCCGAGATACGTCTGCAGGTCCCAGTAGGCGTTCTCGTGAATCTCACAGCCCTCACCTCGATCCAGCGAGAATGCCGGGAAGACAACGCGGCTCACATGGTCGGTTATTGTTGCCGCTTCATTGAGGATGGCTTGATCGTCCGGGGCTGGTTCGTTTACCTCGTCACCGTAGGGTGGAAGACGCCGTTCTGGTTCGCGTGGGATGTCAACATCCGCGTTCTGGGCTTTGATCAGGATAGTCCGCGCAGCTGTCTCGACCGTCCTGCGAAGGTCCACAGTGAACCGTTTGTTCCAACTCCGCCACAACGTTGACTGATCTGGGATCGTCCCCAGCCCCAGTTGCTCGCATATTTCAGGGTTGTAAGCAAGGTACTCTGCGAGTGGCGTCTCGTGACTCCACCCATAGCATTCTTTCAATACGAACAGACGAAAGAGTGTGTCCACTCCGTATCGTGTTGTTCCACCATAGCGGTCGTGGGCGTCGAAGGTAAAATACGTCAGGGGGAGCGAACAGAGGAACTGCTCAACGGACTCGTGCTGTTCGTGTCTGAACCACGTTTTCGAGACGATACGAATATCCTCTTCTAGTCCGGAGAGAGAGGTTCGATCGTACAACGGAGTCGAACGATATACCGGCCAGTCAATATACGATCGCTGAGCGATGCGTCGAAAGACTGCTCGACGGGACTTCGGAGTTGACGACACTTCGAGAAACAGTACGGGCGGATGCCGAATAATAGCTCTAATTGCTCGGTGAAGCCGTATTACGAAATGCCAAATGGATCATAACACAACATCCATCTTTTCAGAATATCCATCGCCAGTATGGCCGTTCCATTCTGGAGTTCGTCTGCTCTTCCTCCGGCGAGCGTTCTGAAGTACTATCTCTACAAATCGACGAAGGCCGTCGAGTTTTATCGCCCGATTATGTACCTCTTCTTTCTCGCACAGGGACTCAGTTTCACGCAAATCGCCATCCTCGAAGCGATATACAATCTGACGACGCTGCTGGGTGAAATTCCGACGGGCTACATCGGTGACCGTGTCGGTCGGCGCAACAGCCTCCTTACCGGAACCGCGCTCATTTCACTCACACTGCTTGGCATTGGACTGTCCAGTTCGTTCTGGGCGCTCGCGGCTCTGTACGTCTGCTGGTCGATGGGCTACAACTTCCGGTCGGGAAGCGAAGATGCCTGGCTCTACGATACGCTCACCGACGACCTCTCCGAAGATCAGTTCGCGCACGTCCGTGGGCGCGGCGAATCCGTCGCCCTGGCGATCGGCGCTGGAGCGGCAATCATCGGGGGCTACCTAGGCAGTATCGACTTGTCATATCCGTGGTTCGTCGCTGCGGGAGTGACGGCAATCGGCGTGTTCGTTCTCCTGACGATAGATGAACCCGCGACCTACGAACGGACCGACACCACGGCATTGAGCTTTCGTCGCACACTCTCGATCATCCGGCGGACGATCTCAGAGCGTAACATACGGGCATTCGTGCTGTATTACTACGTCCTCTACGCGGCAGTGACGTATCTGGTGTTCGTGTTCCTCCAGCCAATCTTCGAGACGATCGTCCTCGACTTCGGTGTCTCGCAGTCACAGGTGAGATCACTGCTTGGGTGGTTCTACGCGGCGTACAGTCTCTTCGGTGCCGGGCTGAGCTACTATACCGGAGCAATTCGTGACCGTCTGGGACTTCGGACGTGGTTTCTGTGGCTGCCCTTCGTCGTGGGCGGCGCGCTGGTGGGAATGTATTTCGTCCCCGTTCTGGCCCTGCCGACCTTCCTGCTGATCCGCGGGCTTTCCGATGTGACACGGTCGTTCGCCGGTCAGTATATCAACGACCGCATCGAGACGATGGGGCGTGCGACCGTAATCAGTGCGATGGCGATGGTGAGCGGACTCGCCGTCGTTCCGTTCCAACTCGGGAGTGGTATCATCTCCGACATCGTCTCACCCCTATTCGCGCTCGCTGTGGCGGGGGTCGTGCTGGTCGTCAGTTCGGCCGGAATCTTGCTCTGGGAGGCACCCATCGAGAGATAACGGCCATCACTGCCGACTCGCGGAGAGCGCATACTCGGAACTCTTGTACGAGCATCCCAAACAGCACCCGATGCGAACGAGTTTCAATATCCCGGATGCGGTCGTCGAAGAGTTCGATCAGGTCTGGCAAGATGAAGGACTGGACAATCGGTCACGAGCAGTCCGTGAAGCGATGCAGGAGTACATCGAGTCTCATTCTCGGCTCGAAGATCTCAGCGAAGACGTTATCGCGCTCGTAGCGTTCGACTACCGCCATCACGAGGTAATCGGAGAGCTCCACGGTGTCCAACACGACTATCAGGACGTGATTCTCAACACGAGTCACACGCACCAAGGGGAGTGGTGTCTAGAGTCCTTATTCTGCCAAGGGGCCGGCGAGCGCGTTCGGGAATTAACCTACCGACTTCGTGACTTCGACGGGGTGAACCGAGTAAAAATTATGGTGATTCGTGATAACTGAGCGTGGTGGACGTCCCGTGAATTCGCTTGCTCAGTCCGCTGCCGTTGCCGTATTTTCGGCTGGTTCGGACGGTGTGTTCAGATAGAGATAAATCAACACAAGGATCAAGGCGACCTGAACTGCCTTGTCAACGTAATCGATCACCCCGTATTCTGACTTGGCCACGATCCAAAGGGGGAATTGCACGGCCGTATACGGAATGCCGAGCAGGTAGAGCAGTCGCCGCCGATAGTCGAAGAAGAACAGCACAAGTGCACCGGCGTAGCCAACACCTGCGAGTGCAACGGGAATCCGTCCCTCGACGATACCAGCATACACGTGGAGAACGCCAGTGATCACGACTAACGCAACTGCTAGCCACTGGAGTTGGGTGAGCGATCCGATCCGACCCGTGGAGTTATTTTGTGCATTCATCACAATACTACCTCGTCCGGGATAAGACATAAGGACTGTTATTATCAGACTCTTGGTGTCGTCATACGACGCGAATTAAGCGGTTGTGCCAGTTTCTCAGTCACGGTGGTTGCAGTTACGCTTTCGCTCGGAAGAGAACAGTATCCACACAACCGATTCGTTCACTCACTACCAGCTATGCATTGAGACGGCCAGTCTCAACTTTTCGGGATCGTTTGGAAGTTGAGACTACACCGGGAATAGCGGGGCTGTGATGCGTGGATCGAGTGGTTTTGAAGGGATCATTACCGTAGACGACGTCGCCACGCTCGAAGGGCAGGGTCTCTTCCTTTTCGTCGGTCACTGTTCGTTCTCGACACTCGGGTGGGATGCCTCGGGTGCGTGCTCGCGCCATGCGTCCTTGTCTTCCTCGCCGAGTTGCTCGTTGAACAGCGCGGTCGCTCGCTC
>Ga0207733_100365_pt1 | contig 32221 bp, 36 predicted proteins | sample A23P3SouthBayCA_FD_187735 | JGI IMG/M metagenome (GOLD analysis project Ga0207733, IMG submission 187735) | Aerobic enrichment media microbial communities from Eden Landing Ponds, California, USA - A23 P3 (SPAdes) | ecosystem: Environmental > Aquatic > Marine > Unclassified | place: Emeryville... | reverse complement strand
TACCGGGAGATGGACGCCGACCTCGAGGACGGGACCGAAGTCATCCTCGAGGGCGATATCGACTACTGGGTCGAAGGTGGGAAAATCGACCTCAAACCGTGGGAGGTGATCGTCGTCGGCGACGGCGACCAAGCGGCTGCCGTCGAGCGACTGCGAAGCGAACTCGAAGAGCGTGGCTGGTTCGACGACGAGCAGAAACAGTAACCGCCGGCGTTCCCGGAGCGGGTCGGTGTCGCGACCTCGCTGCAGGGCGATGCCCGCTACGACATTCAGAGTGCGATCCACGAGCAGGACCCCACCGTCGACATCCTGGTGAAGGATGCAACTGTCCAGGGGTCGGAGGCGCCGACGTCCATCGCGAACGGCATTCACCATCTCGACCGCTCGGAGGACGTCGACGCGATCATCGTCGGCCGCGGTGGTGGGAGCGATTCGAACCTCCAGGCGTTCAACACCGAGCGGGTCGCGGAGGCGATTTTCACGGCAAACACGCCGATCGTGACCGCTATCGGCCACACTGACGATCGGTTGATCGCGGACCGGGTTGCGGATATGGCCGCGATCACGCCGACGGCCGCCGGCGAGTACATCGTGAAGTCCCGGAATGACTTCCTCGCCAGCGAGATCGAGCCGTTGGAGCAACAGCTTGAGACCGCCTACGAAACCTTCGAACAGGAGCACGAACACGAACAGGAACTGACCGAGGCAGTCGAGGAGGCGACCGCCCCCCAGGGCCTTCAGCCAGTCTATTACAAGGCCGCGATTGCTGTCCTCCTCCTGCTGTTGCTGGTCATCACCGCCCTCTGGCTAGGAGTGATCTGAGAATGCCGAAAGACCCCGACATCAAACGGCGGATGGACCGCGTTGAGGAGATTATTGACCAGCTCGATGCGGACGAGGTGTCGCTCGAGGACGGCCGTGAACTCTACGACGAGGGTCAGGAACTGCTTGGTGAAATCCGGGGGCGGCTCCAAGACGGAGACGGCGAGGTTATCGAAATCGGGTGATCGTCGCGATAGTCGTCAAACCGTCAGAGACTTAACCAACACTCCATCGGAAAGACGGTGTTCTGTTGGTTAAATTTGTGGCTGCTCCGATTCCACCTGTAGGCTTAACTACGAGGTTCCTCGATTTCTAAACGTGCGATACTAAGCCACGATGTTACACGAGACAGTGCTTGTTTTCGGTGTCTATCTGGTGACCTGTGGCATCGCCTGGGCACTCCACGAATCGGCCCACTATGCGGTTCATAGTCTCTACGCGGAGTCTGTCACATTCGGATTGAATCGTCGAGGCCCATACGTCAACGCTATCTATGAACCGGATGCCCCCACGCTTGCGATTCGAGTCGGATCAATTGCCCCAACACTTCTCTTTACCCCACTCGTTGCGCTCGGTATCGCCAGCTATCACTCGATGTATTCACTTCCGCAGTTGGATCCGGTGGGATGGTCGTTGGTTATTGTTCCCCTCGTTATATTGGTCTTTCCGACGAGTAGTGATCTCCAATCATGTCTCAAAGCGGCGTGCTAGCTGTCTTGTACTGGGGAGAAAAGAACTCGGGAGTTATATAATCTAAATTATAGATATGGGATAACCGTTAATATTTAGTAGATTTGGCGCAAGTATGTGCAAATGTAACATGGCGCAAGCCAGTCCCCGCAGTAACCACTCCGAAGCTGACTCGGATGACCAGCCCTCCGTGTCTGTTGAGGCGTGGTTAGCGGCGATCAGTAGAGAACTGGATCCCGCCGAGTGTGAGGATCTCTCCGAACTCGGCATCTACTCGATCCATGAACACAGCAGCGCCCGCACGATTACCCTTCCCGAAGATGCAGACGAGTTCGGCGACGCGACGACGGTGAAACAGTATTATTTCGAGGGTGGGGATTGCCCACTTCTCATCGTTGCCCCGTTGCAGGTCTAAGTCGTCCCACCCCTTGTGACGGCTCAGGAACAGCTGGTGTCGTCTTCCTTGTGATCGGAGTAGAACTGGATCAGATATTGAAACCGAGCTGTATCGCTCGTGAAAGAGTCGAGTTCCTCCTGTAGCCACTCATATTTCCTCTGTGGGATTCGCATATTAATCCGCGCGACATTGTCATCGACATCGGAGCCGGAGCTGCCGGTGCTGGGTGCTGTGTCGGCGTCTGACATTGGTTGAATTCAGGCTATGCGGTCGCATATATCCCTGTAGAATGGAAACTGCTCTAGAGAACTTGGAGAACTTTGAACCACTCCAAATACATTCAAATTTTCTAACTTCTTTTGGTCGTTCTCCACATTCCCACAAACGATGTGTGCTCAGGTCCCCTCCGGCGAGACGCGGGCCCGTACTGAGGCATCGATGTCCACAATTCGTATCATCCACAGGTCAATCGGCCCGATTCTACTGGCGCTCCTCCCGCTGATCCTGTTCGTGGGAACGGCGGCCGCCCAGTCGAATCCCGGCAGCGCCTTCTGTGATTCCAATATGGCCGACACCATTCAGAACATCTTCACTGTCATCCAGTTCGGCGGGCCACTCATCGGCGGCGTCCTCGCGCTCGGCGCGACCGTGGCAATCCCATTCACCCGCCGGTCGGACTGGAAGAAGGAGATGAAATCGGTTCGGAATCAGGGACTGCTGTGGGGCGTGATAGTTGCGCCCCTCGGGACGGAGATCGTCCAGTTCATCCTGAACAACATCGTCGTCGGTGCCACAAGCTGTGGATTCTAACCCCGCCACAGGATTCGCACTCGTCATGTCCGCCATCCTCGTCGCCTCAACAGCCGCCGTTCCGACGAGAGCCCATCCCCAGACCAGTACTGATCACGGCGTCCCGGAGGAGACCTTTCACAAACTGTGGTCAGGGGATCAGGACCGCGCGACAGACGGCGCGAATTTGAGCGACGGGTCAGCCATGGAGCAGCTGGCCAACGGGACCGATATCCCCCTCGACTCACCACCACGTGCTGTCGAGCAATGGAACCGCGGGGACCTCAAAGAGTTCCCTGCGACAAACAGCTCCGTGTCGGTTTATCCGCCAGATGCCGAGTTGACGAACGGTCGGTTCATCCGGGAGGCGTACACCGAGATCTTCGCTGTCCAGCCGTCGACACGAGCTCGACTCTCACCCTCGCGGCAACCTCTGTACGTTGCGCCCGAGGGGACGCTACTCGGAACCGTCGACTACCGCGTGGCGGTCCCGACAGACGATACCTCCGGAGACCGTCGCGTCTACTGGAGTCTCGAGAGTCATCAGATCGAAGCGACGAAACTCCTCGTCGACGGCGACGAGGAGACGAGAGGCGGAGGCTCTCACACGCCAGCGCTGTCGTACTCCTTGGAGGGGTACGCCGGCGAGAAGCACCAGCTCAGACTCCAGGCGAACATCTCGGTTCAGCTTCGCAAGGAGGTCGAAGTCTGTACCGCTCACAACGACGAGGGCGACTGTACCTCCTGGGAGAGTTCAGTTTCGTACCCCACCGAGAGCGTCACGGTCACTGACTCCATCGAGGTCACGAAATACGACCTCGCGGTCTCCGGGTTCATCGCCGAATATCCCAATGGCGATCTCGGACTCGTCGTGTACAAGAACCAGCCGTGGCTCGGCTACCAGCTTCCGAATGGGGATGTCCGAGGTGTCTGGCGGTTCTATTCGGCCCGCGACAAGGACTGGGATACGCTGGTCTACAGTTCGGACGATGGACAACGAACTGTCCATTCACCACTCCACCCACTCCAAGTGAATGCGTATCCCATCGAGACAGGACCGACGCCGTCGCCCCGGCGGAACATGACAATTCTGGACGTGTATGGCACGTCGACATCGCCGCCAACGCTCCCCTCGAACGTCCACTTGGATGTCCTCAGGGGACCATACACGGCCAGCTACGGAATCGCGACGCGAGCCGCGACCGACAAGTGGCCCGAGAGTGTTCGTGCCTGGGGGCTTGTCAGAGGAGTCGGGGCAGAGCGACCGACTGATGCGTTCGCTCGGATACAGATCTTCGAGAGTAACCTTACCTTGGAGGTGGTGAATCAGAGCGAGGACACGGTCACCGTTCGCGTCACTCTCCGAAATGCGAAGACCGGTGCGCCCATTAACACCGCCAAGCGGGGCGGATACGTCGTCGTCAATGGGGAGCGATTGAATACGTCCGGCAATGGAACCGTCATGACGACCATCGCACGTCCACCAGGTGGTGTTTCTGCTCGGTATGAGCCCGGTCACTGGTGGCTTAACCCACCGGGCTATACCGGTGACTCAGACACCGTCCTGCTACAAGGGACTGTGCTCCAGTTCGTGTCGACACTGTTCCGTATCGGGGTTCCCGTCTCGTTGTTCCTTCTAGCGGTTTTCTTCGTCGATCGCATTACCGGCTGGCGGATTTGGCCCCCATGGAGGTCACCATGATGTTCAGAGATCAGCATGAACCCAATAACCGAGAGCTCGAACGCTCCATTAGCCGACGCCGTCTCTTGACCTGGTCTGGCACAGCTCTACTTTCGGGCATCGCCGGGTGTTCGAGTACAGACAGTCCCGGCAACGGGACGGGTTCGCCGGCGGGATCACCGTCACCGCCCGTCGATTCCGTTTTCGAGGACGTCGGATTTGCTGGCCCCAATCTCGTCGTGACCCTAGCTGAGGATCACGATGTCGACCGGCTCAATCTGATCGCCCCGGATGGAAGCACATTCAGACAAACAGCGGTTGCCGAAGGAGCGACGACAGCAGAACTTCAGATCCTCTTCAAATCCGGCGGGTCCTACGATACTGGTGAATACGAATTGGTGGCCGTCAAGGGCGAATCTACCGACTCGATGGCGATCGAACTCCGTCCGGAGATCAACGTTGTTGATGTCGAACCGGAACTTGACGAAGACGACCGGAACAGTACCGGCCGGCTATTCGTCACGGTCGAGAATACGGGCTCTGGACCAACGTGGGTCTACAACATCGGGTTCCGAAACGCCCCCTATGCGAACGCCCCAGATGTAATTGAGGGCAATGGTGTCGTTGATACGAAGTTTGAACGTCCTCAGGACCCCCAAGAAGAGTTCCTTCAGCCCAATGAGGAACAGAGATTCCTGAAAGGACGAGGGGTGCTGATCATCAGCGATGACGATGCAGTTTCGTGTGAGGGAGGCACTGTCGAGATAACCATTGTCGTCCAAACCCCACACGAGGATATTGAACAGCCGATTCGCGCTGGCCTATCTGGTGGGTACCATATCGATGACCAGGCCGCCATTCAGCATCCCTGCAAGAACATCGACATTGTGCTACTGAGTGGAGGTGGTGACGATGCGTAGTGTTCGTCGACGAATGCTCTCCGCCGTCGCGGAACTCGTCGGGATCCTTGCTCTCGGATCAGTTCCGGTAGCTGCACAGAGTAACGGAGGGGTCGGTGGTGCCCTCGGTGATATCATTATCGGGGCGATCCAGGAATTGCTCCGAATTCTGTTTAGCCCCATCCGGACTGTTATCGAGAATCACGGCGATGCGGTTCTGCGAACTGTCGTAGGAACCCCGCATCCCGATTCTGTGTTCAGCGCTCCCTCGAACGGTGCCTGGCCCAGAATCTACGATTTCTATTGGGAGACGATGATCCCGCTCACCCTCACGCTGTATGGACTCTCTATCGGAATTGTGATTTTCCTCGAGTCGACGAGCCACCTGTTCAACGGCTACCACCGCTCAAAGCTCAAGAAGCGGGCCTTCTCAGGCCTGCTTGGTATCCTGTCATGGTGGTGGATCACAGCTCTCTCACTCCGATTTATGGACGCTTTGGCGGGATTCCTTGTGCCCTCCGTCTCGAATATCACGCTCTTCCAGACCTTGTCATTCTCGACGATGGGGGTCCTCGGCATAATCGTCGCCCTGTCGGCGAACTTCATCCTGTTCGTCCTCATCGGTCTGATCTATCTCGCTCGCCACCTCGCACTCTACCTGTTCGTCTTTCTGATGCCACTGCTCATTGTCTTCTGGATCCCTGGAGTCGGTCCCTTCACCTTGGTTTCGAAGTTCATGAAGAAGCTGGCCGGCTTCTACGTGCCGTTCTTGTTTATGACGGTTCCAGTAGCCATTCTGTTCCGCCTTGGTGACATCCTCGGGACGAGTTTCGGTGTCTCTGCCGGCGGGTTCGGAGCGTGGCTGACGGCACTCATCATCCCGCTGGCTGCGGTAGCGTCGCCGTTCATACTCTTCTGGCAGGCGGGAGCCCTGTTCTTCGTCGCCGATCGGGCGGCACGACACGTTTCCGCACAGAAGGCCCGGGGAAGGCTGTCGAGAGGCCGGGAACGGGTACAGTCGGCGAAGCAGGGCGGGAAGAACTTCGTGCGAGGAATGCGCGACGAGCCAGCCGTCAAGAGTGGCGGGCAGTACGTGTTGGGCTCCGGTGACTCTAGAGCGCACGCTACCGGACAGCGGCTCAACACGACCGGGTCCCGTCTTCGCGACGCGATTACGGACGGCGTCGAAGACAGTGACCGAGGCGGTTCCGGTGGCGACGGTGATGGCTCTACCGCCAGTGCCGGCTCTCGTGAGGATGACGGCGACAACGAAGGAAGTGGAGGGACCGAGCGAGACGACGCTCTCCGCGATCCCCCGTCCCAGAGACAGGAGCGGGAGTCGAGAGACGATCCGCCTCGATACATTCAGTAAACCATGAGCTCAGCAACTGACCCCGAAAAACGAATTCCGAAGTCGCTCGGTACCGACACCCAATTCCTTGGGAAGTACTCGTTGACGGACCTCGCTGTCGCAGGAGTTCCCGGCGTACTGGTAGTCCTGGTGACGCAAGTCGTTATCCCACCGTCGCTCACCGTCCGTGGCATTCGGGTGTCTGCCCTCACAATCCCATTCGCAGCGATTGCGATCGCCTTTGGTGGGCTGTTCGTCTATCTCACGCCCGGCTACACCAACAGTCTCGACTGGCTCGGCCTGTTCGTGAACTTCCACCGTAGCGAGACGGAGATTGCCCACGAGGAGGCGAAGGAATACACCCACGTCGAGCGCGTCTACCCGCGACACGACGCCATCGAGCGGACGGATCGAGCACTCGTCGGGGCGGTGCAGGTGTCGCCGCCGACGATGGCGCTCGCCACCGACGAGGAGTGGGGCCAGAAGACAGAAGCCTTCCAGGACTTCGTCAATACGACGGTCGAGTTCCCGATCCAGATCTATTCTACGACGCAGTCGTTCCCCGCCGACGAGTACGTCGGGCGGTACGAAGACCGGTTGAGCGACCCGGACGTCAAATCCAACGAGAAACTCCAGGCACTCATCGAACACTACATCGACTGGTACGACCGGGAGCTGGCGCAGCGCCAAATGACCATTCGCGACCACTACGTCTTGATCCCGGTACGGTCCGAGGAGGTCCGGTACGAACGGGCCAGCATCCTCGAAAAGCTCGCTGGGATCCCCGTACTGGGAATCCCTATCCAGATTGTTACGGCGCCGCCGGAGGAGGAAGAACGAGCTGCGATACTAGAGGAATTGGACGAGCGGCGCCGGCGGGTCGAGCGCGGCCTCCGTGGTATCGAGGGATGTGACACGCGCCCCGTCGATGCGGCCGAACTCACCCGCCTCATCGCGGAATACTGGACCGGCACAGAAATCGAGTACGGCGACCCTGAACAGGTGCTCCGCACGTCCCCCGTCATCACCAAATCATGATTCGAGACAAACTTCCCTTCATCGGCTCGGATAGTTCGGAAACTGACGACGAGACGACGGCAGACGAGGCACCCGATGACCAGAGAACGGACGATGCCGAACCACAGCTTACCGTGGACTACGAAGCCGACGGTGAGGCGGTCGACGGCATCCCCGAGATCCACCAGACCGTCGTCTCACCGTCGAGTATCGAGCGGACGCCCAGCGCCCTCCGGACTGACAACCAGTGGGCACAGAGTCTGTGGGTTGGCGAGTACCCCGATGCGCCGATGGATGGCTTCCTCGAAAAGCTGTACGCGGCCGCCGAAACCCAGCAGACGGATGTCAGCATTCACATCGATCCTCGTGACACGCGAGAGACGCTGGATTCGCTGGAGAACAAGATCGAGGACCTCGAAGCAGATTATGAGTATCTGACCGAGAAGCACCGTGCGAGCGCGCGGGGCGTCGAAAAGGATCTCGAGGACCATCAGGAGATGTACGACGTCCTCCGGAACACGACGATGCAGGCGTTTGACGTCTCGATGTACCTCACGGTCCGGGGGAACGATCGCGAGAACATCGATACCGAGTCGGTGTCGACGACGGCCCGACAGGCCCCCGCGAATCTGACGCCGGTGACGCCCCGGTGGTCCCAGCTGAAGACCTTCACGTCGGCGAGCCCGATCGCTCTCGATCAGTTCAACGAGACGCTCGACAGCAAGACGCCGATGCTCGGCGGGGCTGTCGGCGCGATGTTTCCCTTTGTTTCCGGTGCGTTTGCGGAACCCGGCATCGAGTACGGGACGTACGCGCTGAATTCGAGCCCACTCATCCTCGACCGCTTCAAGCGGCAAACCGGCTACTGTATGATGGTTATCGGCCGGCTCGGCGCGGGCAAATCCTTCGCGACGAAGCTCCGGCTCGTCCGGCGGGCGATGTTCGACGAGGATACGGTCGTTATTATGCTCGACCCGATGCGGGGGTTCGCCGGCGTCAACGAGGCGCTCGATGGCGAGCGCATCACGGTCGGTGGCCGGCGAGGGCTGAACCCGCTGGAGATCAAGCCGACGCCCGACCACGTCCTGCAGGAGGTCGACGACATCGACCCGTGGGGCGAGCAGATCAACTGGGTGATGACCTTCTTCGCGACGTTCTTCGAGCACGTCGCGGACCACCCGCTCGGCGAGCGCAACCAGACGCTCCGGCGGGCCGTCCAGGAAACCTACGAGAAGCGCGGGATCACGCGCGACCCGGAGACACACACCCGGGACTCGCCCACCATCCACGACGTCATCACGGTCCTCGAGGAGATGGTCGAAGACCCCGAGGAGTACGGGTACGTCACTGAGGGCGAGCAGGAAGCCGTCCAGTCCGATGCCCAGTCGCTGCTGAAGGACCTCCGCCCCTCATTCCGTGAGGGCGGTGAACTCGAGAACCTTGCTCGCCCCTCCGAGTTCGACCTCGACTCGAAGGTCATCTACCTCGATCTCCACCAGGAGGAGGGCACCCGTGGCCGAGCGGAGACCAGCCTGATGATGCAGGTGCTGTTCAACAGCGTCTACGAGCGGGTCAAGCAGACCGACAAGCGCGTCGTCTTCTGTATCGACGAGGCGCACTACCTGATGAACGACGCCGTCTCGCTGGACTTCCTGGAGACGGCCGTCCGGCACAGCCGCCACTTCGATCTGAGCCTCGAATTCATCACGCAAACGGGGGGTGAATTCGCGCTGACGCCGGAGGCGCGAACCATCGCGAACCTCTGTTCGCTGACTGTCCTCCACCGCGTCAACGAAGAGAAAGAGAAGATCGCCAAGTGGTTCGACCTCAGTGAGCGGCAGGTGAACTGGGTCACCTCCGCGAAGGCCGGCGAGGACGAGGACGGCTACTCGGAGGCGCTCGTCGGCATCGACCAGGAGGGCTGGTTCCCGCTCCGAATTCGAGCCAGCGACTACGAGGCTCACGTCATCGACGGCGGCGCTGCGGACGTGGCCGAGCTTGAGCCCGAATCGCGCGCCAGCGTGACGAGTCCGGATAGCCGATCCGCCGGCACGCGTGCCGATGGCGGTGATCCAACCAGCACTTCCTCTCAGGAGGATGACTGAACAGAACCCGTCAGAACCCTCGGCTGCGAACAGCGGTGACGAGTACATCCGGATCACTCCCTCCCGAAGCGACCTCGCGCCCGAGACCGTCGTCCGTCAGCTGGCCGGCCTCCACGGCCTTGCCGCCGGCAACGACGGACTATTCCCTAATATCGGTCCCTTCGGCGACGCGCCACCAGTGTTCGAGTTCCTTGCAGTGAGTGAGGGGGCAGACGAGCCGGTGGAGTTCTATTACGGGGTCGACCGCCGGTTGGATGCCTTCGAGGAACGCCTCCGGACGCTGTATCCTGCGACCGTCACGTTCGAGCGGGTCACCCTTGACTTGGAAGCGAAGCTACTCCCGTCGACAACAGACCCGCCTCATGACCACAGTGCCGGGGGAGACAATGGCCACGAAATGAACCCCCGGACAGCTGAGGAATCCTCCGGAGACTCGCAACCGGACTCCGAGCCCGCGACCCTCTTTAATTCGACCGGCCATGGCCCGGTCGGTGACGGCGGAAACATGCTGTCGGAGAGCTCTACGTCGCAGGATGATGACGAGATCCCGTTCAAGGCCGATTCGAGTGACGAGTCCACAGTGACTGGTCTGGCCGACTCCGAACTCGATGACGAACACCAGCCGGCTGATACACCATCGAACGTCGACGAGACGACCGCGCTCGGAATCACTTGGCACGGGCAGGCTACCCGGCGCGAGGACTGGATGACGACATTACCCCAATTCACGAATACGGAAGACGACGATGACGACCACGCCCGGGCCCCGCTCGCGTCACTCATCGATCAGCTGACCCGCGCCGAACACCCGATCGCGTTCCAGGTGCTCTTCCAGCGGAAGCCGGACTGGACACACGAGGCACGGGAACGCCAGCGGAAGCTCCGTGAAGGCGAAGACCGGGTCGTCGACTGGTTCTTCGGAGAACTCCTCGGAAACACGGAGAACGAACCACAGAGTCCGTCGAACACCGGACGACAGCGTCGGTATCTCGACATCGGTGGGCGGGAACGAGTCGAGGCCATCGACGAGAAGGAGCCACAGCACACGTTCACGGTGAATATGCGGGCGCTTTCGCTCGTGACTTCCAACCGACAGCGCGAGCGCGTCGACCACCGCCTCGACGATATTGGGTCCGTGTTCGACCACCTGAACGGGGCCCACTATCGGCTCCAACCGAAGCGCGTCCGCCGCGGGCTCCGAAAGGGTCGGCGGGCTAAGAAACACGCCGACCGCGTCTCCAACGCCGGCCTGACGACCAAAAGCGACTGGCGGAAGACCCGCCCCGATCTCGTCCTCGGGCCGGGTGAGTTGGCGAACTTCGTGGTCGTCCCGCCGGCGACCGAGCTCACGACCGAGGGCGGGCGGGGGTCCGACGCCGAACCCGAGAGCCGGACGCCCCTACCGCTCCCGGCGCAGGACCACATGGATGCGTTCACGAACTCCGGAATGGCGATCGGCCGCGGTCTCGGGGAGGACGGCACGCCGACGCCGGAGCCGATGCGGATTCCGCCGCATCTCCTCCCGTTCCACGTCGGCCGGTTCGCGAAGAGCGGCGCCGGCAAATCAGTCGCGCTGATCAACGACGCGCTCTCCCTGTACGACCAGACCACTGGCCCCGTGTTCCTGATCGACTCCAAGGGCGGGAACCTCCCCGAGAACTATATGCGGGCTCACGCGAAGCGCTTCGGCACCGACGACCTCGAGGAGAACGTCCTCCACTTCTCGGTGCCCGACATCCTGCCTGGCTTCGCGTTCTTCGACATCACGCCGGCGCTGGAGGATGGGGTCCGTCGCGTCGACGCGATCCAGGACAAGGCCGACCACTACGAGGAACTCATCAAGCTCGTGATGGGGCCAGAGCGCTACGAGGACGCCATCGCCTCGCCGACGCTCATCAAGTACCTCATCAAGGCGATGTACGACGAGGAGTACGGCCTCGAGAACGGGCACTTCCGGCAGGACGTGGACTACTTCACGCACGACCAGCTCGAACACGCAGTCACGCAGTTCCACGCCGCCGGCCCACCAGAACCGACACCCGAGGATGCGCCGCAGGCGAGTGACCCGCAGGTCGCGGAGAAACTGGAGCGACATCTGCGCTCAAACCCGGCGACGTTCTCGAACGTCGTGAGCGGCATCAGTAACCGGATGGACTACATCACGCAGGACGCCCACCTCCGGCGAATCTTCAACAACACCGAGTCGCAGTTCGACTTCCGCGACCTCCTCGACGAGAACAAAGTGGTCATCTTCGATCTCGGCGATCTCCGCGACGAGGCCGCTCGCGTGATGACCGGCGTCATTCTGACGCAACTCTACGACGCTGTCAAGCGTCGCGACGGGGACGAGCTGGCCCGCAAGCCGGACGACTACGTGGCGAACCTGCTCATCGACGAGGCGTCGTCCGTCGTCGTCTCGGATACGCTGACGACGCTGCTCGAAAAGGGGCGGGAGTTCCGGCTGTCCATCGAACTCGTGACGCAGTTCCCCGAACAGATGAAGGAAGCCGGCAACCGCGAGGTCTACCTGAACGTCCTGAACAACATCGGCAGTCCGCTCGTCGGGAAGATCGCCGTCGACGCCGACATCGCCGAGGCACTCGCACACGAGGCGATGGATCCCGTCGAGTTCAAGAATCGGATCAGTTCACTCCCGCGTGGTGAGTGGATCGCCCAGCTCCCGAGTCCTGAGTTCGGCGAAACCGGCCCTGACCCGTTCAGTATCGAACCCCTCTCAATTCCGCCCGGGCATCCCGATGGCGAGCAGCCACTGACCGGGGTGCAGGAAGAGCGGTTCCAAGACGCCCTGGAGGCTGTTCACGAGCATACCCGCGAGGAGTACGGTGTGGTCGGCGGGACGACCGTGGAGAGCCGTGACGCAGCGACTGACGTCGCTCTGGAAAACGCCGATGACCTGCCGTTGGAAGTCGCGATGGCCCGTGCGATCCGCTCCGTCCAGCTGTCGAACGATGTCCGTGAGACGAACGGCTGGGTGTCCGTCGAGGACGTCGACGAGGAACTACTCTCACGGATTGAGGAAGGCACCATCGAAGCACAGGGCTACGAGACGCTACCGGATGTGAGAAAGGCATCCTCGCTCATCGAGGTCGATCTCCCGGACGGGGCATCGTCGGTGCAGTGTCGGCTCACAGACGAGGGTGAGCAGGCAGCAACGCCCGACACGTCGACGTCACCGACCGGCGGGGGCGAGCACCACGATGCAGTCCTCGAAACGGTCGAGCAGGCGCTCGCAGCGGCGGGATTCTCCGTGGAGGTCCTCGATCAGAACGGGGAGTCCCGCCCCGACGCCATCGCGACGTATTCGGACCTTGACTGGGAGCTCCAGGTCGAAGTCGAAACCACCACGCACGTCCGGCCGTCAAAGGTCCTCACGAACCTCCGGAAAGCCCAGGAACAGAAGCGAATCCCGCTATTCGTCGTCGCAGACCACGACGATCAACCAGCCGCCGAGATCGCCGACAGGCTCGCGAAGATCCTCAGCGAGCCGCGAAATCAGCTCTCATCCGGGGAGACGCGGCTGTATACAATGAATCACAACGTCACATTCAACGGCGGTGCGCGAGCCGCGGATGGGGTGACGGCCGTCCGACCGGCGACTGGCGGCAGTCGCCACACCCGCTGGTTCGAGCGGGATGGGGCGTTCGTCCTCGAGGATAGTGCCGGGGACCAGCACGCCCAGGTCGACTCCTTCGACGCCGTGTCGAAAGATCAGTTCCCGGCGACGTACAGCTACGACGCCGAGAGCGAGACATACACCGTCTTCAGGCCGGGAGAACTCCCCGAGTCCTACGAGTCCCGTGAGGCGTTCGAAGCGGAGTGGGTGCCTGTCAAGCGCCCGTTCGTGCCCAGTACCGACCTGCCCGTTCCGGACTACACGGAGCGCTCCTATGTGATCGCGACCATCGAGGGCGACCAGCCGCTCGAAATCCACGCGCCAACAACAGAGACGTCCACCGGAGTTCCGGCACTCGTAGATGCGGTCCAGGACGGACTCCATCCAGCAGGTGTGACCCCGACTGACTCGACCGATCCGGATTCCGATACGGAGGAGAATGACGAAGCGGACCCGTACGGCATTCAGGCATTCGTCCGGGGCCAACTCACCGAATCCGACGACGGGGTCGTCGCGGTCGCTGATGTCTACGATGCATACGAGCAGTATGCTGCGGCCGGAGAATATGACGTGAAGCCGAAAAACCGATTCACACAGGCGTTGCGCGACCACGCTCAGTTCGAGCGTGACAAGAAGTGGTTAGACGGACAGACGCGGCGCTGTTACGTCGGGATCGAGCTGCGTGACGACGGCGATGAGGAGGAATCGAGCGATGCCAGTGCGTAGTCGTTTCACTCCCACTCAGAAGGTGCAGGAGCACACGAGATGACGCTCTCCGAATCAGCCATCCACAATCACTACCGTCGCGCCAAGCCCGTCTACGAGGCGCTGGCGACCGTCAAAGACTATCCTACGATTGGACTGAACGACTTTGTCGGGTGGTACATCAAGCGCGACCACGACGACGTCGAGGCGATCAAGGCCGGGTATCCGCAGCGCGGGCGGGTTGCCCGCCTGGATAGTGACTACGGCGAGATTCACAACCGCCTCGAACGGACCCTCTATGCGGTCACCACCTACAAGACACCAACCGCCTTCCAGCGGTGGGAACCCTGTCGCTACGACGAGTCTGAGGGGACGACCGTCTGGCAGGATGAGCCTCCCACCCCTGGGTATGCCGACCTCCGGGCGGTCCCCGCCTGGGGCGACATCGACCTCGCCGACGACATCAAACCGCACCGTGGCGACCTCGATGCCGAGACGCAGTCGCTCGTCGAGCGTACGCTCGACGCCTACATCGAGGAGTATGCGACGCTCTACGGCACGCGGGACGCGGTGTATGCGTTGGACTCCGTCGGGGGTGCGTACGTCTTCGGGGCCCCAGAGGCCACGCTCCCGATTGCGGACCACTTCAGCGACGATCCGGATGCGCTCGAACGGGTGTTTGATGAGTTCCTCGACCGCTCGAACGCGTGGCTCCAGGAGGGAGAAGCCCGCGTGAACGAGGGCGTCGACGGCGCCGGCGACGTAATTCAGCCCGACTGGGTGAACAACAAGAATCGGCAGTACAAGCCGCCGCTGTCGGTTCACGCCGATCATGATGCCGTCGTCACGCCCCTCGCGACCGACGACGTCCGCTACGAACTCCGTCCGTTCGAGGCCGTCGACGATGCACTCATCGAGCAGGCGGTCAGCTGGGCCGACGAGTTCACACGGGTTGAGCACACGGACTGCGTCGACTCACTGATCGCGACGCTCTGGCCGGATCTGTACGAGGACCACGACGGGTGGCGGGCAACGCTTGAGGCGTGGGTCGAGGCGGAGCGCGAGCGGGAACGGGAGCGACAGCGACAGCGTGAGGCAGCGCTCCAACGACGCGAAGAGCGCCTGGCAGAACTCGACGGTGCCCTCGAAGGCCGACCTATTACGCCGTTCAAAGAGGACGTCTACGAGGCCGTTGAGAACGTCGATATCACCGAGATCGCCCGCCACTACGCGAGCGATGCCTACGATACGGATCCGAACCAGCCACGTCCCCAGTTCGACCCGTGCTGGCGTCACAGCGAGAGCGGGCAGTCCTGTTTCGTCGACGAGCAGGCCAACACCTTCGGCGATTCGAAGGTGAACGCCGGTGGCGGGCCGGCGAAACTGATAGCGCTCGCGACGGGGATTCTCTCCGACGCCGATACAGACCTTGACGGGGAGGACTATTGGGTTGCCGTCGACGAACTGCGGAGCGCCGGCTTCGACATTCCAGTGTGGGTTCCAGAGGCCGGGGCAGACCGCGTCGACGGTGGGACCTACGACCAGATGCCCTTCTGGGCCGTTCGGAAAGCGGCTGTCGCACTCGATATTTGTCCCGAAGACGCGTTCGTCGATCGCGAGGGAGAGGATGGGACCTACGAGGGATTCCCCGGGTACGAAACCTACAACGAAACGCTGGAAGCCATCGAAGAAGCGGGCCTGAACCACGGCCGAGAGCCAGTCACTCCCGAGGAGGACACAGCTGACGATGAATCGAAGTCACCCGCCGAATCTCCTCCGAGCGACGAGCGACCCGGTGACCTGGACCGGGCTCATCTTCGCGAAAAGAACCGGCTGTTGACAGCGAAGGTCGAGCGTCTCGAGTCTGAACTGGAGGAGAGATCGGAGCGAATCGAGGATCTGGAAGCGGAGGTTGACCAGCTCCGAACGGAGCTCGCGACCGTCCGCTCCGAGCGTGACCGATTGGAGGCTGCTCTCGAAGAACGCGAATTCGAGCAGGAGGGAAGCGAAGAGAGAAAAACGGATGAAATCGATGAAAAATCATCCATTGACAAGGTGAGACAGCTTGTTTCATTTGACCGGTAGAAGAGAAAGAGCACTATTTGCATGATGCGCGAACCGTGTATTCGGTCCGGAGTCCGTCTTCAGTATCGAAGTTCGCGAACACTGTTCCTCGTGGGAGGTTAATAAGCCGTCCAACATTGTAGAGGTCCATACCTGAGGGGACAGCGTTGACCGCGAACATAATGGCTGCAGTTGCCGATATGAGACCGTCCGTCATCCACATCAAGCCACCACAGATCAGGCTTAGACAGACGAAAGGAGCGGCCAACATGAGGATATTTTCCCAGCGCTGGATGCCTTGAGTGTAGGCAACGACACTCGGGCTAGGAACACCGTAGAACGATGTCCATTCGAATGAAGGATTGAGACCACGGAAGTAGCCAGTCACGTAATGAATCCCCTCATGAATTGCGATAATCGCAATAGATGAGGCGATTATCCAGCCACACAATCCGCACAGTACTAGCGCGATATACGCGAACGGATGGTTCGACAGTCCGCTCTGTCCGAGAGCCTCCGCCCAACCTGTTAGCACCATCGTTCCCGAATCCAACGGTTGTTTGATTAGAGCCACTACAGGCGGAATAAGTAGAATAGCGATGCCGAGCCCCCAGCGCTCGTCACTCGTGTAGATTTTCGGTGGACTATAGCCTGTAGGAGGCCATCCATCTGGGTTCGACTCGTCCACCCCGGTTGTCGATATCGTTGCAATCACACTAGAACGACCTCCCATAATTAACCGTCCAAGAGGCAAGAATCCACAAACCGAGGACGATGTTTATTAGGAAAATTAGAACGTTCCATCCTGTAATTGGTGGAATCCACAACGGTAGAAGTGTTTCAATATAGACTTCTACGACGACCGGAAGCATCTCCGTTCGCTGAGGTACACTACTGAAGACATCCAACCAGACGAGAAGAAGCTGGCCGGCTGTTGTGATGCCACCAGCAATCCCATATGCGTAGAGTGCCTGTCGGCTGAATAGACTGCCCAAGAAATAATTGACCGTTCGGGTTCTCATAGTTCCCTCCACATAGCCTCGAGTGTTTTGACGCCGGTCGGCCAAGCAGTCGTGTTCCTGAACATCGACATCGCAAGAGAAGTGTGGGAGAAACATATAAATGGGAGAAGTTTAAACTGAATTATGATTTGCAGAGGGGTCTGCATATTTACGTTTCCGACGGTAGGTTCCTTGCATAGTGGCCTGCACAACCCCCTGCCCAAGTTCATAACACATGAGCGATCAATTAGACGAGTTTCAAACCGAATACGACCGGGCTGATCAAGATACAAAACGAGCGATTGGTGAATATCTATATCGACGCCCAGCACAGTGGGTCGCCAAGCAAGAGATCGCTGAGGTGTTCGAGATCGACCCGAGTGTTGCTGGTCGGCATATTGATGACTTCTATGAAGATGGATTCGTGGTCACAAGCACGGACAGAAACACGCTCAATGGGACGGTCGAGGTGCCGGAGGGATTCGATATTGGTTACGAGAATTAGTTCCGCAGCAGCTTTGGATGGCAGGTAGCGAACTGCGCCCTCTATTTACTTTAGAATCGCTTGGTGGGGCCTACGTGCCGACGTTACTGTTTGGTGTATTGGTCTTGATGGGGTTCATAACCGGTCTCTTCGCCGTACTCGTGGCCTATCTCCCAACAGACTCAGCACTAGGCGTGACAGTTACGGATTTGGTTTTTCTATCGGGGATTATTACAGTCATGGCATCAGTATTTCTACTTCTGGTGCCCTTTGCCAGATTGCTCGAAGTTGCCCTCGTGAAGGCTTGGAACTGGGGGGTAGTTCTGGCGAAAAATGAAAGTCAGGATTAATGGGGATCAGAGTTCCCAGACACCAGAGTCAAGATCCACATGACACCAGCCAAGGGACAGACTCATTCTGCACTACGAAACCACCTGACGGCAGCACTAGACAGCACTTGGCAGACCAGTATGTTTCCAGTCAGCAGATCGAACCTGTGTCAGGTACTACCGTCTTGCGATTTTACGGAGAATTTAGCCACTAGACAGCAGGAAAATCAACCGATATATGGTGGGGGTGGCCGCCCAAAGTTGCGTTCGCGGCCACCTGGGCCGAGGTGCCAGGCCGCAGGCCAAGCGAGAGTAGGCTGCCACCCAGACGATGGCGTTGGGGCGTGGAGGGTGAGGGAGCAGGTCGACATCGTGCCTAAGAATTGATGACTGTGGTGACTGTTTTTTCTGCCCCGGAATGGGGTGCGGGGCGGTTCCTGTGCTGCCCCTGATTCATATGCCTGGTCCGGATAGATACGACGATACGGCAGACGATCACGAACGGTTTGAGGCGGAATTGCTCGCTCAGGATCGGGATGCGCGGTCACCATCGACGTCAGATCTCGACGACGAGACTGCCCGACAGCTGGTTCGAAAGCTACTCGATGCCGGAACGGTCACACCGATCGTCGACCAGCGGCTCCTCGTTCACGAGCCCAGCGACACAGCGTTCGAATCGATGCAGCAGCTCGCCGTCTTCCACACGGGCTGGACGGCCGCCCACGACGCCGGCGAGGCGGACGAATGAGGCAGCAGACGCTGGCCGGCTGTGCCTTCTGTGAGGCGCCACCCGGGACAGAGACCGGGATTTCCTACACGTGGGGGAAAGAAGAGCGGGTCAGCCACCCGATTTGTGTCGACTGTGCGATTCAGGAGACAGCAAATCCCGACGAGTGTGATCACTACGCCTGTGATAGCTGTGGCCTCGTCGTCGACGCGCTCGCAGCGCTTACACGGTTTCGGATCGAACTCGGCCATCTCGAAGGCCCGATACAGGTCTGTGCACGGTGTAGTCCAGGCGGGCCGGCAACGTACTGGACGCGCGACCTCGACGCGCACATCGTCACGAATTGAGGTGCTTGGCGGTCGTCCACACGAGTGGAACGGCCCCACGGCGGTAGATCCACAGCTGCCCGTGGCTACACCATCCTACGCCCCAACAGCGCTGTTTGTGTCGCTGTCCGGTCGCTCCGCTATCTTCAACAGACGGGCGCTCCTCGGGATGACTATGGACTGCCCCGCGTGCGGGTCCCCAGTCACCCTCAAGGTCGGACCGGACCGGCCGCTTTCGACGTCGTTGTCCGACGCCGTCCTTGCAGCCGAAGAGGACGAGCATATCGAAGTGACCCGAGACTGTTGGGACTGTGGCTGGCACGAAACGCGGGCGCTTCGCGTCACATCGATCGACACGACCGCCGGCGACGAGACTGCCGTCGAGCGAGCCGCGTTCATCGACGAGATTACCGATGAGCTCGCGGCGATCGGGAGTGTGGATACGCTCGAGGAGACGCTGGCTGCGATCCGCCGGCAACGAGCAACGAACCCGGCGACGACCGATACGGACGACCCCACGGAGTGACCCGACATGCCTGATGCTGAGCCCTGCTATAACGTTCGTGAGCAAACCGGGAATCCCGAGCACGCATCGGTCGACGATGTGGTCGACCTCGTGATCCATCGGGCGCAGAACCCGCGAACCGAGCACGAGGATGCGCATTTCGATACGGCAGTCGCGGCTCTCGTCGACAGATACGGAACGGAGTCGGTCCGGACCGTCATCCACTGCATCCTCGTCGACGACGAGCCGTTCCGGACCGCCACGAACGGTCTTGAGATGCGTAACATCGACGGCGTTCGGATCGGGACGGCAGCCAGCTGGTTCCTCGAGGAGCTGAACGCACAGGCCGACAGCTGAGGGGCCGTTTGAAAGCCCGCGATGAGGGGCCTTCTATCCCCCATTTTTAACCCCTCTTCGCCCTACGTCCCCGTCGAGACTATAATGGCGCCCTCCACTCCGAAAGGCTCAGATCCATCCCCCGATCTACTCGTTGAACTCGTCGAGATACTGGACGCCCACGGGTTGGCAGGTGATTCGTATCAGCTCCACGACGCCGTCGACGTCGACGCACTCGAACAGCTTCTTGCATCCTCGACCGGCGATGTCGAGATCCGGCTCACCGTTGAGGGGGTCCAACTCGTCATCACCCACGACGGCGTTGACGTCCTTCTTGACGAGTCGAACGGGGCACCGGACCAATAGCACGATCGGAGTCTCCCACAACGACCCTCCCTGAAAGCCCTCGGCCGCTCGGCATCCCGCGACCACCGCTGCGCTCCTCGTGCCTGCGGTGCTTGCGGAGTCGGGGGACGACCGAGGCGGCCTCGCCCTTTCTGAGTCCGCCAGGGCAGTAGCTGGATCGCCGAGTGTCGCGGCCGGCTGGTCAAGGTGTGTATGTGACGGCCCGCACCGCTCGCCGCGTTCCGCCCTCCGCGTCGCTCGCGACCGACCATTCCGGGCTGCCTGCCTGCAGTAGCGGGCGGGCTGCCGGGCTAAAATGAATCTGGTCTCGACGCCAGCGGGTATCCCCGTCGGTTGCGCCCCTCGCGGGCTTTCGCGTTCCAGCGCTTTGTGCCGCCTGCGCTGTCGCGCGCCACACCGCGGCGCGCGTTCTCGGCGACAGTCGCGCTGGACACGGACCCGCAGTCCGGGCCGGACACGAGCGGGCATACTCCGCTGGCTGCTCGCTCCGGGCGGGTCGGCGCGCGGTGCTGGTTGGGGCCACCTCATGCAGGCGCGCTCTCGCTCGCGCCCGGGAGGGCGCTCGCGAAGGCGCGAGCGAGAGCGCGCAGTCGGTGCTATCGGTCGTCGACGTCGTCGGAAAACCGCGATGTAGTAGCATCGCGGTGGCGGCGCGCGAGCGCCTTCGGATCAGTGAGATCCAATGTCTAGTAAGAACTCGAGTCGCAAGGTCGTTACGGTCGATGAACAGGCATTCGAACGAACCGAAGACGCGGGCGTCGACGAGGACGGCTTCGAGGTCGTCGACGACCGGCCGGAGTTCCGGGCGACGGTCCAGCAGGAAACGCAGGCGAAGGTGGATTCCAACCACCCCGACGGCATCGTCCAGGACTTCTCGCACCTGCCCCTCGCGCAGGAAGAGAAGATCCGCGCCCGGGAGGCCGAACTGGAGCACATCAGCGCCCAGGCGGAACTCGGCACCCAAGAGGGCCGGGCGAAGCGAACCCGCGAAGTCGTCACCGAACAGCGGCAGCGCACGCGGGCGGAACGTACCCCGGATCGAACGGATCCGCGCGAGCGCCTCTCCCGGATGGAACTGGCGAAGGTGAACCAGGAAGCAGACCGGATCGCACAGCGGCTTCGGACGGACCACAGTCGGGCGGCCGTCTCCCGGGTGCTTGCAAGACGGGTCGCACGGGGTCAGGACATCACCGAAGCGGTGTTCGCGACGATGGACGAACTGAAGGCGGCCCCCGGCGCGATCTGCCCGATCGAGGACGTCCCGGACGTGCAGACCGACGAGGTGAGCATCGAGGGGACCGTGATCGAACTTTGGGAGCCCAGCTCCCCAAAGATCGAACAAGTCGGCCTCATCGCAGACGAAACCGGGCGCACGAAGTTCACCAGCTGGGTGAAGTCCGATCCTCGGATTGTCCGTGAAGGAGAGAAAGTGCGGATGCGTGCAGTCAAGAAGAATTGGCATCAGGGGCGCTGTTCCTTGGCCGTGACCTACGACAGTATGATTGTCTTCCCAGAGCGCGACGACCGCTGGTGGGAAGAGTAGGGGCAACGCCCCTCCTTTTTCTGGTGAGTGCCAGACCGGCCCAAGCCCCGCCGCCCCACCCACCGCTCCGTGCTCGCTCCCTGCGGTCGCTGCGCGCGCAGCCACAACCTCGGGTACGGGTCCAACATTTATCAGTAAAACCAGGGGGAATCGGTGCGCGAATCAGCGTGTCGTTTCACGCCAAAATGGATGTGGGCGCGTTCCCGACATTACAGTTCCGGTTGTGCAAGCATTCCCTCAAGCTCGCATTGGACGAACGCGTTCAGGATTACCTCCCGCGCTCGGTCGTCTTGGACTTCGCCCAGCACGTGCTGGTTGCGGGGGAAGTCCAAGAGTTCGAAGACCTCGGGGAAGGTGTCCTCCATCCCGGTGATCTCAGCGAAACGGTCGAACTGGAAGCATTTCAGCGTGATGTCGTCCTGATTGGTCTGTTCGATGGGGACGAACCGTACGGCCGGGACGAGGATGTGGCCGAGGAGAACGCGGTCCAGTTTTTTCTTGTGAAGGACGCCGTACCCGCCACGCGAGGACAGATCCACGAGGTTGTTGATGGCTCCGCGACCTGACCGGTTCGAGGCGTCGATCTCCTCGCTGTCGAGCGATTCGTCTGTTCCGTAGTCTAGGGGGCCGATCCCGTCATTCAACAATTCGTCGATAACCGTATCCGAAACGCCGGGGTTCGCTCGGCTGGTGACGATCATCGGTTCCGTGCTGCCGGCGACGGCGGGGTGTTCGACGGACATCGCGTTCTGCCCTAACTATCCCTTTAATATTAATTCTTGCGGTAGAAGGGTCTAAAGTCCGTTCTAAGGTGTTCTCAATTTTTTAACTACTCAAAACACCTTATAACGTGCTGAAGTCGTAGATAATTCGGAAATAGGGTTCAGGATATACCATATTTTTATGGGATACGGGGTGTTCTAGCCGTATATGCCGGTAGAACTTAGCTGGGAAGGGCTCCACGACCGGATCGCACGCCACGGCCTGTATTGGATGAACAGCGGCCATCCATCCCTGGACCGGGACGCCGTCCGGGAAGCCTGGGCCGACACGAGCACCATCACCATCTCCGACTGGGGAATCAAGGAGAACACTGGCCGCACACTCACTGAACCAGAGTTCCGCAACGACGACGGAACCCTCAACCGCGACGCCGTCCGCAACATCCTGATCGAGAGCAGCTTCACCGACGACGAGGGGAACCCAGAGACGCGTCGCGCCGGACAGGTGGCCGGCGTCCTACTCCGGTTCTGTAACGACATGACGGAAGGAACGCCGGTCCTCGTCAACCTTCCCGAAGATACGTTCGGTGCCTGCGTTGTCACTGGCGACTGGGAGCTCGACGAAGACCACCCCGTGAGGGAAGAAGATGAACACCACATCTACGCCCGCCGCGTCAGCTGGCTACGCCACGACCGCAGCATCGCTCAGTTCGACCGAGACATCCTGCCGGAAAGCCTTCACAACATCCCCGACCTGACGAACGCCCAGATACGGGGGGACCGCCTCGACGACCTCGTCGACATCGCGCAGGTCACGGACTTCCTTGCGGCGGACTGAGCAGCGTCGACTTCGCCCTCGATTGGATGGCGTGATTTACCCAAGCACGCCGCGACCGTCATGCCTGTAGGCCGCCATCTCCTCGAAGTTGCCCTCGTTGACGTTGAATTTGTTCGGTGACCCGGCAGTCGCGTACTGGTCTAGGGCGTCGTCCGGCAGCGCGTACCAGGTAATCCGGGTGGCCGCTGCGGCGAGGTCGTCCTCGTGGGTCTCGACAAAGGTCTCGAAGGCGTCCTTCGTCTCGAGGACGAACAGGTGAATGAGTTGTCGGTCATCCGCCGAGACGAGGTCATTTCGTGTCTGCTTCAACACGCCCGCAAAACCCTCGCCGGCGTGGTGGTACCAAACCCGGCAATCGTCACCGACAGCGTAGGTGTTCGCACGCGAACGGACATCGTCGTAATCGACAGGTTGGTCGGTGATGGCATCGACGAACTGTTCGTGCCGATCCGGTCCTACAATCTGGTCCAATCCCATCGTTTCGGTTAGGGATGCATTCTTCGGGATTGTAAGTGCGAGCCTCGCTGCAACAGATGTTTTCTTCCGGCTAGTACGGTATGATGATCATTCCATCCTCCGGCTAGTACTGGCTTCTCCGATGACGCTAGTAGAGACAGTATCATTGGCTAGTGCAAAATGTTCGTTCTGTTTGATACGCGCTGAACTAGCTGTGGAATAGGCGTACGAGCCGGTTTAGACGCCGCGCGGCGGAGTCCACCCATCATCATTGTAGAACGGGGACCCGTTGTTCCACCGGGCTTTCGTCCAAATCCGGTTCACCGGCTCCCGAAGCAGTTCTGGCGCAGAATTGTCGAAGCTGGATACCTCGACGGCTGGCGGCGCGTAGCTGTCCGTTCCGAATCCACCGCCGCCCATCGGGCTGTTCCCTTTGGAACTCTGCAGCTGGACATCCTTCACGTCCTGGACCGTCACGTAGAGATAGACCGGTGGGCTGACCTCCAGCGTCTTTAGACAGCGGAGCGCACCTTTGAGGGTACGGGCGAGATCAACCTCCATGTGCTCGCCGGAGAGCACGACCTCGCCGGTCCGTGAATCCTGCATAAAGGGGGAGGTCCCTGCTGCTTCGAACCGGCCATGCTCGTCGAGCCGCGTGTAGCCCGGCTGCTCTTGGGAGGTGTCCCCCATGTATGAGAGCCTGTCACTTACAGAGTAGACGGCATCACCAATCTGAACCTGATCTACCCCTTTGTCCTTACCGTATATTGGTGGCAGCGGCAACTCTGAAGGGGTGTCAACGTAGCGGACTGTATCGTGGCCGTTCGGGAGCAAGTGCAGGGTGAGAACCGGTCCATCGGCGAGCGGGATGTCGAGCTGGTCGCGAGTGGCGATATTCTGGATGCAGTCCTCGTGATAGTCGTCGATCTGCTGCTTCCCGTCGAGATAAGAGGCCCGTGGATCAACACCGAGATGGGAGGCTGCGAGTTCTGGTTCACTGCCCATGAGGAAGTTTCGGACGGTTTCGCGGTGCCAGATCTTGAGTTCCCAACCATATTCCTCGCGGTGGTCGTCAACTAAGTCATCAACAACCGCTCCACCGATTTTTTGATTGGTCATAAAGACGAAGACATCGTAGTCCCGGTCGTGGGCTGCAGCCTTGTCTGCGTCTTTTTTTAGCTTGGACTTAGTGCGCGACTTCTTCCGCGTGGTGTAATGAGCAATCCCGTCACGCCCACCGCGCGAAATTAAGGCATCTTTGCCGCCGTCTCCTCCGCTCCCCGTCGCTGTGGGCTTCACATCGTGGCCATCGGCTCGAAGAATGTCAGAGCAGAGTTGCTCCCAGTCATCAGCGTCAATATCGCGAATAGCATTTTCAACCTGCTCTTTCATCGAACGGTGATATTGGAGTGACTACTAAAGGCCTGTCGGGGTGCTAAGCTTCTATTCTGTACCAATCGTTTGTTGCCAGAATAGGTCCACTCCACCCCAGATGACCGTAGCTTGCCACGTATTTTGGATGGTGGTGGGAATCCCGGGTAGATGGAAATTTCTGGGTTCTGGAATACGTACCGTAGATATGTCCGACCGGGCGTTACTGCTGGTGAAGCCGGACGCCGTGGAGCGCGATCTTACCGGGGAGGTTCTGCACAGAGTGGAAGAGGCCGGCCTCTCCATCGAGCAGCTGCGGACGACGACCCCGAGCCGAGCACTGGTCGAGAAGCACTACGAGGAGCATCAGGAGGAGGATTTCTACCAGTCGCTCGTGGGATACATCGCGGAAAGCCGGGTACACGCCGCCATCGTGTCCGGCGAGAACTCCGCGTCACGGCTACGTAGTGTGGCTGGGGAGACAGAGCCAGCCCGCGGACGAGGGCACGATCCGCGGCGACCTGGGTGACGATTCCTACGAAGCCACCGACCAGGAAGACCGAGCGTTACGCAACCTGGTACATGCGTCGGAGCCAGGCGACGCCGAGGAAGAACTCCAGCTGTGGTTCCCGGAACAGGTCTAAAGCGGCCAGCCAACGGTCGAAGCTTCAATCAGGAGCCGGATAACGAGAACACCGCCCCCGGCGACTACACACCCAACCATGTACCGGTGGTCGAAATAGTCTTTTCTGGAGTGATACCGCTGGATGCCGATTAATCCGATTAGAGACGCTACGCCTACTGCAGCCTGCATACTGACAACCGCGTAGCCAACGAGGGACCAGATGGCTAAACCGGCCCACGTAACCATCAGTAATCGGAATATCAAATCCAACCTGTCCTGCGCCCATCGCTCTTTCTTCTTGGCCATGCAGATGTAGGAATTCTTCCGTCCTTCTAACTCCTCGAAATCGAATATTTGCTCGCTAAACCGGCGGATTTCGGCTTCGTACATCTCATAGTCCTTTTCGACTTCCTGCCGCAGTTCGGACAGATCCTTGATGCGGTCCTGAATTAACGGGAAATAGAATCCGATCAGTACGGCGACGATGAACAGGCTGAACGGTGGGACGTAGGTCACGTTGTTCCAGCGGAGTACGAGAAAGAGATTCGCGATGATCGTCCCGATGAGGGTGAACAACAACGTTTGGATCTGTCGAGAGAGCTGTGTGGCTGCATCGGAGACGCGGCTGGTCAGCCCGGTCATGAAGGAATGAATCTGCTGGACTGCGTCGCTCAAATCGTCGAAGTTCTCCTCGATCGCATCGACCTGGAGGTCCTCGTAATAGTCTCGCACCGCCTCAACGTGGTCCGGCAAGTCAAGCAGATCGTCGCAGGTGTTGGCTATCGCGAGCCGCCAGAAGTCCCGGAACGCTGCTTTATCCTCGTGTTCTGCGTATATATCATATGCAGAAACGAGCCTATCGATCTCGGCTGATTCGTACTCACGACTTACTTCGTGCGGGTTCACCTGTTTCGCAAAGGTTGTCGGCTCGGAGGTGATGGTGAATTCTATCAGCCCGTTCAAGGATTCGACGGCCGAGGAAAACACTCCGAAGATACTGTATACCAGTACAGGGCGGAACCCGGGGATTACGCCCCGGATCGGGATGACCGCGGCAGGAGGAACGGGGGACAGGTCGTCGTGCCAAACGGTTCCCGCCCGAGCACGCTGCATAGCTTCCTGATACCGGTCACGGCTATCAGCAAGTTCCTCGCCCTCCAGTTCGTCTATCTCCGCTAACGTGGTGACCACAGATGCGTCAAGAACGGTGGGTCCACTGCTTTCAAAGACGAATACTGGCAGTTTTTCGAACGCGAAGAATGCATCTACCACCTCGTTGATCGGCTGGTTCTCTACCCATCGACCCAGTGCTGACGGGTCTGGCCAGAGAAACACGTCGATCTCGTCCTGGAGGACGTTCGGAAAGGTCGAAACCAGCTCTGCTTCGATGGCTGGTTTATCGACGATGCCGGTGAGCGTGACGCTGTGGCCATCATCGGTGTGCAGGTCATTGACCAGTGTATGGACGAATCCTGCTGCTTGCTCGATATCGGAGTCGCGGTATCTGTTGAATCCCTCTTCCGCTCGGTCATGGTCGGTGGATAGATCCAAGTCTGCGAGTTCTTCGAACCCATCACTGTGGGTTACGACGCCGGTCCCGCTTTTCCCGAAGAGCCGGATCGTTGGGCTGTCACATCGAAGTTCGAAGTCCCGGAACCAATCGGGGTGGCTGTGGACGGCTTCGATCACCCCGAAGAGACCATCCCTGGTTAGGTCCGCTGCCGTGGCAGTAAACCAGATGTCGCCGAGAGAAGTTTCTACCTCACCCTCGGACTCCAGAGAGCGGACCTGCCGCAGAACTCCAGCGACTTCAGACATACCCGGTCAGAAGAGGTCGCTGGGACGAGGCAGGTCGTCGATTTCATCGAACAGGCTCCGCTTGTTTCTCCCGGACCCGACGGTCATCTGTGGCTCTGTCCCTGATAGAACGACGTAGTACGTATTACCTTCCTTCGCCAGCTGAACGTTATCCTGCTGCTGGAATTCGCTCAGCGGTAGCTGGAATGACGTGTTCGCGATCTCAACAGAGACTGTCGCCTCCTGCCCGATGTCATCATCGAACTCCTCTGACGCATAGTCAACAAAGTCATCTAATGAGTCGAACGCGCCATCCTCTCCATCCAACCGCTGTCCGATGGAGTCTTCAACGAACTCGTCGGGATGCTTCTGCTCCTCGAGTCGAAGGAATCTCCACCAGTATTTCGCGTAGTGTTGGCTCCCATACCGTTGATAGACGTGGGCCCGTGTTATGTCCGATTCATCCTCAAACTCGTCATAGAAGGGATAGATGATGCTCTTGTCCGTCTCTTCCCGGATGATACGTTCATGCTCGACGAACACTTCCTCGGTGTCGATCTCATGAGCGTCGGGTAGGAACGGTGTCTTGATTACTGCGACGAACTCCCGATCATATTCCTCGAACGGAGCAACAATAATCAGGTCCGAGCGAGATTGAATCTCCGTAATATACCAGTCTGCGATGCGTTCGCTGCAGGTTTCGATATCTCCATCGTTCCTGACCGCTTCAAGCACGTCGATAACTGACTCACCGTCTTCGGTCCTTTCAACTTCAGCCTCGGCGCTAAACCGGTGGTTACGGGCGCTCTTCGTCTCCCCATATTTCTTGTCAAGTGCTGTACCAATCAGTTCTTCGCAGATGCGGGAGGCCTCAGCGCCTGCGTCATCGGTAAGATCCTCGCTGTCGAGGACGCCTACCGTCGAAGGATCGGGGTTATCGTCATCCTCCGTTTTGACGCAGCTATAAACGCCGATACCCGTTACCTCAACCATAGCGCAATTTCTTAGGAATATGTATTATACCTTGTGCGAACGTTCGGGGCACAGCATCGTATATCAATCTTCCCCGCCCCCAGTCAGGCACTTCAGTCCTGCGTAGAGTCTATTATCCCCTCAATGGGTGAGGGGCTCGCCGTATCGGCGGTTTTCCCAAACAGCGGTGAGAACAATGGCAACCAGAGACATCTACGAGACTGGATTCGACGAAGACGCCCAGACAGACTCGAATACCAACCAATGTCCCGAGTGCGATGGATACGTCATCACGAACGTCAAGGAAACGGTCTGCGAGGACTGTGGCCTCGTCATCGAAGAGCAACGTCTCGATCACGGGCCGGAGTGGCGAGCGTACGATGAGGACGAGCGGGAACGGACGGGTGCTCCGCTGACGGCAGCGCGGCACGACCGAGGCCTCTCGACCGAGATCGGCCACGGAACCGATGCACACGGGAATGAACTCTCTGGGCAGAAACGCCGGCGGCTGGCCCGGATGCGACGTGAACAGACCCGTGGTCGCTGGCAGTCCAAAGCGGAACGGAATCTGGCACACGGGTTGGGCGAGGTGCGCCGGCTAGCGAGTGCGCTCGAGCTCTCCGAGTCGCTTCGCGACCAGGCGTGCCAGCTCTTCCGGAGCGCCCAGAACGAGGATCTGCTTCGTGGCAGATCCATCGAAGCCATCGGCGCAGCGAGCATCTATGGTGCCTGCCGGTGTAACCAACACCCGCTCCTCCTCGAGGATGTCGTCGACGCCGCCCGAGTCGAGTCCACTCGTGTCACCAACGCCTACCGAACACTGAATCGCAAATTGGAGCTGCCGACACCACCAATGCGCCCGACGTCGTTCATTCCGCGCCTGATCTCGGAGCTGGAGTTGGACCACGACATTCGCCGACGCGCGAACGAACTCGCAGAACGCGCCGAGGGGACAGCTCTCATGAACGGCTGTCAGCCATCAGGCGTCGCGGCCGCCTGCGTCTATCTGGCCGCCCAAGAGCAGGGCGCGTTGATCACCCAATCCACCGTTGCGTCGGCAGCGGAGGTGTCAGTCGTGACGCTTCGTAGCCGGCGGGACGAACTCCAAGCGATCTGAGGCGCATCCGGTAGAGGAGTACCTACATACAGCCGGAGAGTCTACTACGGGTATGGACCTCGAAGAGACCCTCGAGTATCTGTCTGCAGAGCTCGATATCGAGCGTAGTGAACACGTTCGCGAGGTCGGTCGAGCAGTCGCCGAGCTCCGAGACTGACTTCGTCTCAGGCAACCAAGTTTATCTCGTCGTCACCGAATCCGTCCCCGCAGTTCCTCACCCTTGAGTTTACATACAAAACCGAAGGAAACGCGGAGCGAGTCGATGACTGACCGCAACTCGGACCGAGACGCGTTCCAACCAGTCGGGGAAGGGGCTCTGGTGCCGGATCCAGCGCTGGATCAGCCAGCGGACGGCCAGCCAACCCGTCAGCGCGAAGCCTCGCATTCGGGTGGGTATCCGGACGGAACAACCGACACAGACCGAGCCTGTGTCTCCTGTGGCGCATCGATCCCGACGTCGCAGCGAAAATGCCGGTTCTGTCTCGAACACGAACTCGAGACCGCGTCAGCGTCGGAAGCTGCGAGTTCCGAGCAGACACTCCGTGGTGTGATCCAGTTCCTCGTCGAATCAGGGACGTTCTACGGCGCCGTGGCAAAGGGAGCAGCCGCAGCGACACTTCTCACGTCAGGTCCCGACGAACCCATCGACGACTGTACGCTCATCTACGATCTCGACGACGAGCCCGCACCCCAGCTAACCGAACGCTGGCCTACGCTCCCCGCTGCTACCGAAGTGTCCTCAGCGGCTGGCGACGCGTTGCTAACAACGGCCTGTGAGCGGACACCGTGGGATGAGTGGAGCGATCGTCCTCAGACGGAGATCCCACGCGTCTATGACGAGCGTGGCCAGGGAATCCGTGATAAGTCGTCGCTCGGGCACATTCTCAACGGTGGCGACCAGTTGTGGATCGTTCCAGCAATCGCTGTTGAAACAGTACCCCAGAAAACTAAATCCACCAGTACCGGAACCGAAATTCCGACCGTGACAGCCCTGGAGTGCCAGCACTGTACGAGTGAAACAGAACATCGGTTCAGTACACGCGAGTCGCTCCCTGACGAGACCTGGACCGGCCAGCCAATCTGGGAGTGCCAAGTGTGCGGCACAGGTCGCTACGGACCTGCTCCCGATTAGTGCGGGAAGACGCTCGCCGGTTAACCAACAAATCCCTGTGGAGATGGCTTCCGTTGGTTAACACGGTGAGTACCCTCAAGTCCGACCACAGTCACGTGGAGTGTCTATCCGCGCCGGCGAGTGGTGAGGCGCTTCGATGAATCAGCAAGTCGAACAGGGCTACCGGATGCATCGTGTACTCAGCAATCTCAGCCGGCTCGACGTCGACCGGTTGGACGATACGGATCGAGAGCGGGTCGAGACCGCGAGAGACCTCCTGGAAGAAGTGAGTCTCCTCACGCGACCAGAGGACGGAAGCGGGCCAGACGCCCCAACAGACTCCTAACCCGGCGTCGCCGTCCACGTTAGGGGCACCTCCAGAGTCGGTTTATTGTCCCCCAAGAGGAGTGCGGGGCTTCCCCGCGAGTCCAGACATGGCGACACTGCAAGCCGCGACGACGTCCACCGGCGCAATCGTATCGGATCCTCAGGCAGTCCGTGAACTCTGTGAGAGCTACTGCTTCGGGACGCTCAACTGGGAGGTCACCGACAAGGGCGAACTCACCATCTGGGAATATGATGACTTCGAAGTGTACGAGGCGCGCGAGAACGGCCTCCCGGACTACGAGGGCGGCATCGTGACCCACGAATTCTTGCGAGAACTCGCCGACCACCTCGAAGCAGACGAGAAGCTCGACATCCAGACAGCCGGGTTCACAAAATGTCGCTTCCCGGTGCTAGCGAAGCGGTACGTCGTTCGCGACGGCGAAGTCCTCCACGCGGACCTCAGTTCCCCCAACCCGATCGACGAGTAGCGTTGTTCGTCCCCCGGGAGGGGTGCGGGGCGATCCAGTCGTGGGTCGCCCTGCGAGGTGATTGTTCAAATGGGCCACCGCGCACTCGTTGCGTACGAACGAACCGACGGACAGTACACGCTCCACTACTCTCATTGGGGTGCTGCGAACCTGAAGCTCAAGCACCGAATCTCGGCTAAGTCGCCGTTCGGTGGCGAGGATACCGACTCGAAGTGGGCGAAGCAGCTGCTGGCGGAACTGGCCGATGGCCTCGAGGCAGATGCGGTCGACGGCTACCTCGCTGACGAGGACCGACCGTCGACGGTCGTCGAGCCGAAGCCCCGCGCCACCGCGCTCACCCTCGACGAGATCGTCGCTGACCATCTCGACTACCTCCACCACGAGGCGTTCTTCGTGGTGTCGACGACGTTCGAGGTGACCGCCTACCGGACGCTGTGGTTCGGCCTGCAGTACGACTCGGAGACAGTCGAACAGGGAGAGACGGTCGGGAACGGCGCGCTCGCGACGGTGCGCTGGTACGACGGCGAGCCGGTCGGCGACGGCCACCTACAGGGACAGTTCGCGGCCCTCAAAGACGTCGTCGGCGACATGCTCGACAAGGGCGTCTTCACGCCGTCGACGGCGAG
>Ga0207733_100364_pt1 | contig 32302 bp, 46 predicted proteins | sample A23P3SouthBayCA_FD_187735 | JGI IMG/M metagenome (GOLD analysis project Ga0207733, IMG submission 187735) | Aerobic enrichment media microbial communities from Eden Landing Ponds, California, USA - A23 P3 (SPAdes) | ecosystem: Environmental > Aquatic > Marine > Unclassified | place: Emeryville... | reverse complement strand
GAGCCGCTCTGGACGCTCGTCGCCACCTTCCTGTTGGGGGTGTTGTTCGCCAACTTCGCGGCGGTCATCAACACCGTCGCCCAGCCCTTCTTCATGGCCCTGCCGTTCGGGATGGCCCTCTTCTTCTTCGTCGTCGTCGCCCCCGTCGAGGAGACCGTGAAGTGGCTCGCCGTCCGCCTCTACGCCTACCGCAGCGGTCGGTTCGACGCCGTGGTCGACGGCGCGGTGTACGGCGCGGTCGCCGGCCTCGGCTTCGCCACCATCGAGAACTCCATCTACATCGTCGGCGACGTCATCCAGACCACGCAGGCCGCCGGTATCGACCCCGGTGCCGCCGCCCTCCAGATAGCGGCCGTCCGCACGTTCGCCGGCCCCGGTCACGTCATCTACTCCGCCTTCGCGGGCTACTACCTCGGCCTCGCGAAATTCAACCCCGAGAACCGGGGGCCGATAGTCGTCAAAGGCCTCGTCGTCGCCGCCGGCATCCACGCCACCTACAACACCATCGTCAGCAACCTCGACATCGTGTACAACGCCGTTCCGGTCCCCTCGGCGCTGGTCTTCATCGCGTTCGTCGTCGTCTACGACGGCTTCTTCTTCTCCCTCCTCGTCCGGAAACTCCGCCGCTACCGGCGCGCCTACGAGGAGACGGACGCCGCCGCCTACTACGAAGGAGACACCGACCTGAAGAGCGCGGTCCGCAGAATCGACTAGTAGGCGTCGAGGCGTTCGACGTACTTCGCCACCACGTCAACCTCGACGTGCACGGGGTCGCCCGCCTCCTTCTCGGAGAGCGTCGTTTCGCCGTACGTGGTCGGGATGATCGCCACGTCGAACGTGCCCGCGTCGTCGTCCACGTCGGCGACGGTGAGGCTGGTACCGTCCAGCGCCACCGACCCTTTCTCCGCGACGTAGCGCTCGTAGCCGTCGGGGAGCGCAAACGTGAACGTCCAGTCCTCGCCCACCTGTTCGACTCCCTCGACTTCGGTCACGGTGTCGACGTGCCCCTGAACGATGTGGCCGTCGAGGCGGCCGTCCGCGGGGAGCGCGCGCTCTAAGTTCACCACGTCGCCCTCGCCGAGTTCCCCGAGGTAGGTCTTCTCCACCGTCTCGGACGCGGTGAACACCGAAAACCAGTTCTCTCCGAACTCTTCGACGGTGAGGCAGACGCCGCTCACGCTGATGCTCTGTCCGTACTCGAACCCGGTCAGGGTCTCGGTACCGATGCGGATGCGGCGGCCGTCGTCGTCGACGGACACGGACTCGACGGTGCCGGTGTCCTCGACGATTCCCGTGAACATACCCACAGTAGTGGGATGCATCGCAAGTACGTTACGAAGTGCGTCGGAAAACACTTGCCGGCGCTTCCGCCTGACACTGTATGGAACTCACGCCGCTCACGGACGCCGACGAAGCACTCGTCGAACGCGCCGCCTCCGCCGCGACAGACGCCTTCCAACCCGGCGAGCAGGGACGGTTCGACGGTGACGCGCACATCGTCACCGCCGCCGTCGAGACCGCGTCCGGGAGCGTCTACACCGGAACAAGCCTGCCCGCGAGCATCGGCCGCGCGTCCACCTGTGCCGAACCCGGCGCGCTCGGGAGCGCCGTCGCCGCCGGCGACCACGACTTCGAGCGCGTCGTCGCCGTCGAAGCACCGCGGAACGGCGAGCCTGCGCGAATCGTCTCGCCCTGCGGCGTCTGCCGCGAACTCCTCTGCGACTACGGCGACGACATCCGCGTCCTCGTCCGCACCGAGGACGGCGAGACGGGCGGCGTCCCCGCCGCCGACCTGCTCGCCGCTCGAACCTGGTGAGCGCGAGGCTTTTCCCGCGGCACCTCCCCCGTACTCCCATGGGCGTCATCGGTCTCGTGAAACTCGCCGGCACCCTCGCGTTTGCCGTTCCTCTCGCGCTCTACGGCCTCGAACGCGTCCACGCCGGCCACGAACTCGGGTGGGCGTTCCTCGGACTCGCCCTCCTGATGGTCGCCGCGGAACGCTACGTGACGACGCCGTTCGACCTGCCCGAACGCGCCGCAGAAGAAGCCGCGGACGCCGTCGTCGACGACGAGGACTAATCTCGTTCTTCGGGCGTCAGCGACTTCGGATACTCGGTGAGGTTCTCGAACCCGTCCTCGGTGACGACGACGAGGTCTTCGATGCGGACGCCGCCCTCCTGTGCGTCGTAGACGCCCGGTTCCACCGTCACGACGTTCCCCGCTTCGAGTGTCGAGTCGCTCGTCAGCGACGGCGCTTCGTGGAGGCTGACGCCGACACCGTGACCGACGCCGTGCGTGAACCCGGTGTCGCGCTCGTAGCCAGCAGGGAAACCGTACGCCCCGACCTCCGCCGCGGCCTCCTCGTGGACTCTGCTCGCGGTCGCACCCGCTTCGAGTTCCTCGAACGCCGCTTCCTGTGCGGACTCGACGGCGAGGAACGCGCGGCGCTCCCACCCGCCGTCGGAGTCCACGACGAACGTCCGCGTCAGGTCGCCGTAGTACCCGAACGCGTCACGCGGCGAGATGTCGAGCAGGACGGTTTCGCCCGGTCGAACCGGTACGTCGCCGGTGAAGTGGAGGTCCGCACAGGCGCCCCCCGCGCCGACGACGGTGTTGCCCGCGGGGTACACGCCGCGGTCCGCAAGCACGGCGTTCACCTCGCGGCGCAGTCCCTCGGTGGTCAACCGCGCACCGTCGACTTCGAGAACGTCTCCCGCGACGTCGGCCCGCGCGAGAACCGTCTCCGCGCGCGCCATCCCCGCCTCCGCCGCGCGCTGCACCCGGCGAATGCGCGCTATCTCCTCGGGGGACTTCACCGCGCGCTCCCGGTCCACTGCGTCCGTCGATTCGAGCGAAAACCCCGCGTTCTCCAGACGCACCGCGGCGTCGTGCGGGAGGTGTTGCGGGACCAGCACCGTCCCCTTCGCGTCGTACGCGTCGAGCACTTCGACCGCGCGGCCGCCCGGCGTCGCCGACTCGAATTTCTCGGGTCCGTAGACGTAGTCACCCGTGAACTCGCGGCGCGCCTGCCGCTCGAACAACGCGGGCGCACACAGAATGGCGTCGCCGCCGACGAACACGAACGCGTACCCCCTATCCGGCCCGGAAAACCGCGTGAGATACCGGAGGTCGTCGTCGAACCGGTCGCCGACGTGCACGAACGCCGTCGCGTCACGCGCCTCTACCTCGTCGTAGAGGAACGCGAACGTCGTCTCCACGGCCGCCATCAGTTCACGTTGATGGGGGCGGCCGCCTCAGCCAGCGCTTCCTCCAACGGTTGCTCCGTCGGCTCGCCGTACAGGAGAACGTCGATGGGGAGCGTCGGCGCACCGCTGATGACGTCCTGCAAGAGAACGAGGCGCTCGCGCGCACGACTCATCCCGACGTAGAACACGCGCCGCTCGTTGTCCGTAACCAGGGGAACGGGATTGGTCTGGCGCGTGAACTCCTCGAGGCCGTCCGGCATCTCCGCCTCGGTCGCGGTCGCCGCCATCTGCTCGACGACCTTCTCCGTCAGGTCGGTGCCGAGGAAGACGTGGTCCGCCTCACGACCCTTCGCGGAGTGGATCGTCCCGACACGCACCCGCGACGGGTCCATCCCCCGATAGTCGCCGCGGAAGTACGCGTCCACGGACTTGCGCTGATACCGCGTCACCTTCCGCAACATGTCCGCCGCGGACGCCGGACCCGGGAGGAACGGAATCACGTCACGCACGGCGTCGGCCGCGACCTCGATCTCCGTCGAATCCTCCGTCTCCGCGTCCTCCTCGACGTCCTCGATGATGTCGCGGAACTCGCTCCGCTCGTTCGTCCCGAACGCCGACTCCTGCAGCATATCCGCGAGCCGTCGCGCCTCGAGCGCCGTGATGTCGTCGCCCGACTCCAGCGCCTCCACCGCGTTCACGTAATCCGAGAGCCGGTCCGTCCACAACCGCTGGTCCGTCAAGGCCTTGAACGGGATACCGTTCCCGATGAACTCGTCGATGAACTCGAAGAGCTGGTAGCGCGCCCGGAACAACACCATCACCGTGTCGTCCTCGGTCGTCTCGATGGTGCGCTTGACGTTCCGCACCACGTCCAACATCGACGGACTCTGAACCGCCTCGACGCTCCCGCCTTCCTTCCGCGGCTTGAGGTCTTTCTCCTGGCGGTTCTCGATGTGCCCGACCTCCTGCTGTACGACCTTCAACACCTGCGACGGCAACCGATACGAGTTCGGGAGAATGACGTCCTCCGTCACCTCCGTATTCAAGAGTAAATCCGGGTCCGCACCCTGCCACGCGTACACGACCTGGTCGTCGTCACCCGCGATGAGCACCGACTCCATGTGCGGCTTCCACTCCTCGTACACGTCGTACTGGAGCGTCGTAATGTCCTGGAACTCGTCGATGACGAGATAATCTACGTTCGGCACGAGCGACCGCTGGCTCACGCGCTCCAGCATATCCGCGAACCCGACCAGCCCGTGGTCGCCCTTGTACGACCGCCACGCCCGAATCGCCTCCGGAATATCGAACCGGTCGTCGCTCGACGGCCACGTCGGCGTATACTTGTTCCCGGTCTGCGCGTTCTCGTCTATCTCCGGCGGCAGACGAACCTCCTCGTCGTTCCACCGGAACGGCACGTCGTACCAGTCCGCCACGTCCCGCCGCGTCCGCTGCAACCACTGCGACGTCGCGATAACCTTGTTCCCGAGCGTCGTCGAACGCGCCGTCCGCCGACTCCCCGACGCGTACTCGTCCTCGTACGGCAACCCATACTCCTCACAGAACTCCTCCTTGTCGGACTCCCCCACCACGTCATTCCGGGAGAGATTCAACAACTCGTACGCCTTCGCGTGCATCGTGCACACGTTCCCGCGCAGCGACCGCGGATTCACGTCCAACCGCTCCGCCAACCGCTCACGCACTTCGGCCGCCGCCGCACGCGTATAGGACACGACGAGCACGTCCCGAACGGAGACGTCGTCATCGTCGAGAATATCTTCGACGCGGTCGAGCAACGCGGTGGTCTTCCCGCTCCCCGGCCCGCCGAACAATCGAGTGACTGCCGGATCCGACTCGGTCATTAGCCCACTACAAGGAACCGACGCACTATAAGCGACGTGACTTCGGCTTACGTTCGGCGCGTCGAACGCGCCTCTCGAACGTCCGCACCGTCCCGAATCTTGTCCTCACAGTTCGGACAGACACGAGGGTCCGACTCCTGGTCCGGCGTAAACACTCGGGCGTACGCCTCCGTCACGAACGACCCGCAATTCTGGCACTCCGACATGGTTCTACCAAACGATTCTACGTGACCCATAATAACGCCATTGGCCGCGGCCGAACTAACCCGAAGAACTCGCCGCTACCCTCGAACGCCCGCAAATCACCACGACAACACGTTCCACGATTCGACGAACACTCAGCGCTCGCCGTTCCGCGACGCGAAGCGCCGCGTTGTCCAACAAACCGATTATCACCCCCCTCCTCGTCCAACGTATGCGACTCAGCGAGGCGACGTGGACCGACGCCGACGACGCCGACCCGGACGCCGTGCTCCTGCCGGTCGGGTCGACCGAACAACACGGCCCGCACGCGCCGCTCGGGACCGACGCGTTGAACGCCGAGACCGTCGCGGAAGCCGCCGCGGACGCCTACGACGGAGACCTCGTGGTCGCGCCCACGGTCCCCGTCGGCGTGAGCGAGGAACACCGCCAGTTCACGGGGACGATGTACGTCTCCGAGGACGCCTTCCGCGACTACGTCCGGGAAGCCGCGGTCTCGCTCTTCGACCACGACTGGCGAACCATCGTCTTCGTGAACGGCCACGGCGGGAACACGAACGCGCTCCGCGAGGTCGCCGCGCGAATCACGAGAGACGAGGACGCGTACGCCGCCTCCTATACCTGGTTCGACGCGGTCGGCGACCACAGCAGCGACATGGGCCACGCCGGGCCGCTCGAAACCGCGTTCCTCCGGCACACCCGCCCCGAACTCGTTCGCGAGGACCGAATCGAGGAGGCCCGAGACGGCGCGAGCGACGGCTGGGGCGACTGGACGGGCTACACGAACCTCGCGTACGACTCGGCCGAATTCACCGAAAACGGCGTCGTCGGCGACCCCGGTACCGAGAACGCAGCGCGCGGCGAAGAACTGCTCTCGCTCGCCACGAAATCGCTCTGTCGGCTCGTCTCCCGGCTCGGCGAGCGCGACAACGCGCGTCCGCCACACAAATAGGCCGTAACGGCTTTGTTCACGCTCGAAGACTAGTCTTTAATGGATTCCGAGGAGTTCGGGCGACTGGTCGTGGAGGCGCTCCGCCGAGACATCGGCGACCACCTCCGGTCGGTCGTGGGGTACACGCGCGACAACTACACGGTCCACTACATCCGCGAGGACATCGCGGACTCGTACACCGATGCGGAACTCGAAGACGCCATCGACGAGATGCGCCTCGAAACCCTCGAACAGAACTACCTGAACAGCGTCTTTCAGGCGCGCCACGGCGAGGTGTACTGTCGCGTCGTCGTCTTCTCCGAGGCTGTGGAGATGAACTTCGCGGTCAACGACGGCGAAGGCCTCGCCGTCGCCATCGACACCGACTACTTCGCCCGGACGGACAACGTCGTCAAAGAAATCCTCGCCCTCATCGAAGAACACAGCGCGTGGGAACTCGGGGAGTAAGTTACTCGTCGGCGTCGTCGGCGTCGTCGTCCTCGTGCAGGTCTTCGAGCGCGCCCCGGAGTTCCGGAATCGTCGACGCGAGGTCGCCCACCTTGTCGCTCACGTCCTCTAAGTCCTCGAGAACGTCCTCGATGTCGTCGATCTCGTCTTCTAAGTCGTCCGCGTCCTCGAACGCGTCCGCGCGCTCGCCGATGGTGTACCACTTCTTCGCGTCCCGGAGGTGGCTCTCGACTTCCTCGGCCGCGAGCGCGGAACGGAGGCTGTTCAGAACACCGAGCGTGTTGTCCGCTTCCACCGTCCACACGTCGTCCGCCGCGGGGAGCGCCGCTCGCGCCGCCGCGAGGTGTTCTTCGACGTCCGCTCGAATCTCGCTCGCCGCCTCACCGAACAGTTCCTCGTCTTCGAGGTCGCTCATACCCCCGGCTTCGACGGTATCCCGTTTAAAACCACCCGTCGATTCAGCGGACTGAGGAGAGTTTCATCAACGGATAGCCGTCCTCCATCTCCATCACCGCCACCACCTCTACGTCCTCGTACGCCACGACGAGTTCGACTTCCATGTACTCGCCCGTCAACTCGGTGTAGCCGTGACTCGTGTCCAACTCGTCTTCGAGGATGTCGACGGACACGCGCTCGCAAAAGGGCTGGTTTTCGATGGACTCCGCTATCGCCGTTTCGAGCGACGGCGCGCTCTCCGGACTCACCGGCGTTCCCGCGAACTGGTGGTAGAGCGCGCCGAACTTGATTCCCGCCTCGAAACACGCCTGCTCGGGGTCGCTCGCCATACCCGTCAGTCGCGGGGCCGCGAGTAAGGTCTGGCGTTTCCGCGTGTCACGCGGGCGAAGGGTCGCGGACCGCACCATTGATTTCCCCGTCGCGCGAGTGTCCACTCGAATGGACGACCCGGTACTGCTCACGGGCGCGTCGGGACGCGTCGGGCAAGCCATCCTCGGGGGTATCGCCGACGACTACGAGTGGCGACTCCTCGACCGCGAACCCCCCGCGGACGACGACGGATACGACTACGTCGTCGCCGACGTCACCGACGAGGACGCCGTCCGCGACGCGATGGAGGGCGTCGGCGCGGTCGTACACCTCGCCGGCGACCCGCGGCCGGAAGCCCCGTGGGACTCCGTCCTCCGGAACAACATCGACGGCACGCAAGTCGTCTTCGAGGCCGCGGTCGACGCCGGCGTCGAGAAAGTCGCGTTCGCGTCCTCGAACCACGCCGTCGGCCACTACGAGACGGAGCGGAAACCCGACCTCTACCGGGTCGGCGACGACTTCCGCCTCGACGGCACGGAACTCCCGCGGCCGAGCAACCTCTACGGCGTCAGCAAAGCCGCAGGCGAAGTACTGGGTCGCTACTATCACGACGAACACGACCTCTCCGTGGTGTGCGTCCGCATCGGCAACCTCACTAAAGGCCACCCACCCATCGACTACGAACGCGGACAAGCGATGTGGCTCTCCTACCGTGACTGCGCACACCTCTTCGACCGCTGTCTGCAAGCCGACTACGACTACGAAATCGTCTACGGCATCAGCGACAACGACCGGAAGTACTACTCCCTCGAACGCGCGAAGGAGGTTCTCGACTACGACCCGCGGGACAACTCCGCGGAGTACGACGACTGACCACCGCCGGGTTTATCGCCGACGATACCTAATCCCCGTCCATGAGACACTTCGGTCTGAAAGTCCGGATGGCCATCGTCGGGTCCATCCTGTTCGCGTTCTACGCGATAGCGATACTCGCCGCCGTCGCTATCTGGGGGACGAGCGTGTTCCCGCTCGCCATCCTCGGGAGCATCCTGCTCGTGGGCTTCCAGTACAAAGTCGGTAAGTGGGCGGCGCTCAGGTCCGTCGGCGCGGAGGACATGCCGGAGAACGGTCAATACCAGCACGTCCACCGGATGGTCGAAGACCTCTCCCGCGACATGGGCATCGAGAAGCCGCGGCTGATGGCCGCGAACATGGGCGTCCCGAACGCCTTCGCCGTCGGGCGGAAAGGCGCGGGCGTCGTCGTCGTCTCCACCGAACTGATGTCGATGCTGGACGACGACGAGTTGGAGGGCGTCATCGCGCACGAACTCTCCCACATCGCGAACCGCGACGTGGTGACGATGGTCGTCGGCCAAGGCATCGCATCGGTCGTCGGTATCGTCGCGCAGTGGGCGGTCCTCCTCACCGGGGACAACGAACTCGCCGACTTCTTCCTCGCGATGATCGTCGGCCAGATCGTCCAGATGATCGCGATGATCTTCGTGCTCGCTATCAGTCGCTACCGCGAATTCGTCGCGGACGCCGACGCGAAACGCGCCATCGGCAGCGGCGACCCGCTCGCCCGCGCCCTGGAGAAGATTCAGCGCGGCAATCAGGCCGTGCAGGACGACCGCTCGCAGGTGGACGAACAGGTGAGCGCGCTCTGCATCTTCGGCGAAGACCGCAGCCTCATCCAGAAGCTCTTCTCCACGCACCCGCCGACTGAAGAGCGCATCCAGCGCCTCCGCGAGTAAGCACTCGCTACCCTTTTTACGTCTCGCGGTTTTCTCGAAACCATGGTCGGACTCCGCGAACTGCTCACCGTCGTCCTCGGGGCGGCGCTCGGCGTACTCTTAGTCGCCTATCCGCAGGTGTTCGTCCGCATTCAGACGCTCGGCCGCATGCCCCACGACACGCGCGGGCGATACGGCGAGGACGCCGAAAACCCGCTCTGGGTGCGTATCGTGCAACTCGTCGGCGTCGCCTGCATCGTCGCGGCGCTCTACGTCGCGACGCAGTCCTTCTAGAACAGTCCTTCTACGTCTTCTTCGCGTCTCCGCCGCCGGTCCGCGTGCTCGCTGAGACGCTGTGCTATCACCGCCCGATGCGCGGGGTCCGTGACGAAATCTATCGCGAATCGGACGAACACGCTCGTCTCGTCGCCGGCCGCGATGTCCTCGCGGGCGTACTCGACGCCGAGCTCGACTGTTTCGTCGCCCAGCTCGTCGGCGAGCGCGGGCGCTGCCGCGAGTGCTTCGTCCGCGGATAACTCCTCGAACCCCACTCGGTCGCCGTCCACGCGAATCGACGCTGGCGGCTCACGCTCGACGCGCTCCGGGTCCGTGGCCAACGCCGCGAGATACGTCCGTAGTTCGGGCACGTTCACGCCACGCGGGTTCGCGTCGGCGAGGTAGTCACGCGCGCTCTCCGAGAGTCCGACACAGCCCTCCCAATTCCGCTCGCGGGCGTGATGCACGGCCGCCGCGTACTGGATGAGGCCCTGTAAGAGCGCCGCGTCCCCGCCGTCCGCGTCTAGCCACGCGTCCTCCCAGACGTCGTGCGCCGCGTGATAGTACCCGGCGTCGAACACCGCCGCACCCGCACGAAGTGCGTTCATACCGAACGAAGACCCGCGAGACGGAAACGCGTTCTCTTACTCGCGGGCGACGCGGACGCCCGTGAACTCGACGCGCGCACCGTCGTCGTTCGAGAACGACGCGTCCCAGCCGTGTTCTTTCGCCACGGACTCCACGATACTCAGCCCGTAGCGCCCGTCGTCGCGCGCGCCGTTGAGCACGTCCGCGGGATACCCCGGGCCGTCGTCCGTCACGTAGAACCCGTCGTCAAGCACGCCCACGCGGACCGTGACGCCCTGCCCGGCGTGCTCCACGGCGTTCCGCACGAGGTTCTCCGCCAACTGGCGAAGCCGGCGTCTGTCCGCCGCGACCCGCCACTCCTCGTCGGGCAACACGAGCGACGCGTCGTGCGTCACCACGCCCTCCCACGCCGCCCGGAAGACCGCCCGCAACGACACCGACTCCACGTCCAGCCCATCGCCCTCGTGGCGGGCGCGCGCCAGCATATCCTCGATAATCTCGTCGATACGTTCGAGCGACTCCTCCACCGTGTCGAAGAACTCCTCGCCCCCGCGCTCCCGGCCAATCGCAAGCTGCGCCCGCGCCACGCTCAACGGGTTTCTGAGGTCGTGCGACAACACGTCCGCGAACTGCTCCAGTTCGCGCTTTTGCTCGCGCAACCGCCGCTCGCGCTCCTTGCGCTCCGAGATGTCCGTGATGATACCCGTGAACAACCGCTCGCCCTCGTACTCGTGTTCGCGCAGACTCACCGACACCGGCACCTCGTGGCCGTCCCGATGGAGCGCCGGCAACTCGAACCCCGACCAATCGATGTGCTTCTCCCCCGTCTCCACGTACTGCGCTAACCCCGTCTCGTGCGCCGACCGCAACCGCTCCGGGATGATACGCATCTTCGAACTCCCCATCAACTCCTCCGGCTCGTACCCCAGAATCCGCTCGACCGCCGGATTCGCGAACACGATGACGCTGTCCGTGTCGATGGTCAGAATCCCCTCTGACGTATTCGCCACTAACTTCCGTAAGAACGCGGGGTCGTCCGCAACGTCCCCCTCCGAATGCATACAGGTCACACTATGACGTCCTCGGTTAATCTTTTCCCCGAAAACCAACGGAAAACGCTCCCGCTCTCACGACCCACCAACGCTCGAACGCCCAACCCCCACCGAAGCACTCCGAAATCCGAGAACACGCCGTCACAGATTCGCTTCGCGAATCTGCGCTTGCGTCGGACGCAAAACGTCTGGCTGAGCGTGTTTTTCTGCGAAAAACACGCCGCATCCGGAACTCGTAGAGTTCTGGATGCGCGCAGGACGCGAAGCGTCCTGCGAAGTGAACCTTCGTAGAAGGTGAACGCCGTCACCGGAAATCAACGATTTCCGGTTGGCGAACGAGACGCGCTGCGTCTCGTTCACGCCGCCAGGGCTCGAACTGGGCGAGACGGTCGCTCCCTCCGTTCGCGCTGCGACTCGCTTGCTCGAGCCCTGTCGCTAGCGTGTTCTCCGGACACAGTTGACTCGCTCCGCTCGTCGGTTTGTGTCCGGAAGAAACACGCCGTCACCAGAATCGAAGATTCTGGTTTCGAGCAGATTCGCTTCCCGAATCTGCGCTTGTGTCGGACGCGAAGCGTCCGACTAAGCGTGTTTTTCTGCGAAAAACACGCCGCCGCCAGGGCTCGAACCTGGGACAACCTGGGTAACAACCAGGTGCTCTACCAACTGAGCTACGGCGGCTCGCACTCTCATGTAACCGCGTGTTTTTGAAATGGCTTTCGTTTTCCGCCGGATGGCGAAGGGCTCTCAGGCGTCGAAGGCGTCGTCGAGCAGGCGGACGAACCGGTCGACGAACCGTTCCGCGGGCGTGGGGTCCACGAGGTCGAGGATTTCGGCGGTGTCGGCGGGGTGGACGAGGGTGAGGGTGACGTGGTTGCGTTGGTCGCGTTCTTTGCGGACGATGTCGTGGGTGGTGAGGTGGTCGAGGTGGTGTTCGAGTGTGCTGCGCGCGATACCGGCGGCGTTCGCGGTTTCCGCGGGGCGGGCTGGGCCGTCGTCGAGGAGGTGGTGCAGGATGTCGCGGCAGGTCTCACGGCGCGCGAGTGCGAGTGCGGCGCGGTCCCACTCCGGATAGTCGGTCGGATAGTAGTGCGTGCGGCCGTAGTACTCGTCGCGGGCGAGCGCGTCGCCGACGAGTCGGCGGAGGTGGTGCTGCGTCTGGCCGGTCGCGAGGTCTAAGTCTTCGCGGAGGCGCGTGAAGTGGACGCCGGGGTTCGCGGTGACGTACGATTCGATTCTCGCGCGCGGGTTCGTCGAGTCATCCGACCTGTCGAGCACCATCTGGTATGTGGGAGGCTTGGGGGTCGCGACTCAAATACCGCACTCTTCCGGTCGGGGATTCGACATCGCTACTGGTGGTACGAGAGGGCGACGACGCGGCCGTCGCCGTACATCACGAGAACCTCCGCCGCGCCGTCGCCGTCGATGTCGGCGACGGTGGGATGCACCCAGACCGACACGTCGCGCTCGTAGGACGCGACGACTTCGCCAGATTGCGGGTCGAGAACGTGCACGGCGCCGTCGTTCGTCGCCGCGACCACCTCCGGATGGCCGTCGCCGTCGACGTCACCGGTGACCGGGGCGGGGAGGATGTTCGCGTCGGTCGACAGGGCCGTCGTCCACTCCGTCTCCCCCGTTCGCGCGTTCAGCGCGGCGATTCGGTTTCCGTCGCTCCCGACGTAGACCTCCGGAACGCCGTCGCCGTCGCCGTCCGCGACTTGTTCTATCGCGGGCCGGTTCCATCCCGTGCGGTGCCAGCGCGTCGTGCCGTCCGCCGCGAGCGCGGTGATGTTCGACCCGCCGGACGCGACCAGTACGTCCTCACCGTCGACGCGGCCGCTCACGAGCCACGTCGCGGCGGCGGCGCGTCGCCACGCGACGGTTCCGTTCGGTTCGAACACGGTGACGTGCGTCGTCGAACCGACCGCGACCGACGGATGCGGCGTCCCGGGGACGCGGACGGTTTCGGTGTCCGCGAAGACGGTCTCGTTCAAGTCGTACCGCCACGCGAGCGTGCCGTTCGCGTTCATCGCGAACACCGCGCCCGCGAAGTCTGGTTGAACGACGAGTCGCCGGGGTTCGGTGAGGACTTGCGGGCCCGCGTACCCGAACGACGTGAGGTTCCGCGTCCACTCGACGCTCCCGTTCGCGGCGTCGAACACGTACAGTCGGTTCTCAGTGGTCGGCGCGAGGACGTTCTGCTCGCCGTCCCCGGTCGCGTCCGCGACGACGCTGTCACCGATTCCGTGAATCGCGCACGTCGACCGGTTGATGACGTACTGCCAGCGCGTCGACCCGTTCGCGTCCAGCATCGTCACCGCACAGCGCGACCCGCTGTCTTTGGAGACGGAGCTAATCGGCGCGACGATGTCCACGCGACCGTTCTCGCTCGTGACCACGACCGGATGGTGGTTCACCTGGTTCGGCCGATGGGGGTCTGACACCCAGTCGGTCGAGAGCGACCCGGACGGCCCCGCCGACAGCGCGTACAGGCCGGCGCCGGAGAGCGCGACGACCACCCCGAGCACGACGACGACAGTCCGCGCGCGCATTACGCTCCTTCCGTGCCTCAACGCCTAAGGTTCGCCGGGTTCGCGCGCGGATTCGGGGCGCGTACCAGCACCGAGCACCGCGTGCAAGCGACATTCTTTCCCGGGGTCGGCGTGAACGCGGCGGATATGAGCGACTTCGAGGCCGTGACGTCGCGCGTCCGAGAGCGCGTGGACCCGACGACGGCGGAACGCGAGCGGTTGCGGGACGCGGCCGACCGCCTCGTCTCCCGCGTCGAGGACGCGCTCGCCGACCTCGACGTCGACGCGGACGTGGTGCGCGTCGGGAGTACGGCGCGCGGAACGTGGGTGCGCGGCGACCGCGACATCGACGTGTTCGTCCGATTCGACGCCGACCTCCCGCGCGAGGACTTAGAACGCCTCGGGCTCGCGGTCGGAAACCGCGTCCTCCCGGACGGCCACGAGGAGTACGCAGAACACCCCTACGTGAAGGGGTCGTTCGAGGGCTACGACGTCGACCTGGTGCCCTGTTATCGCGTCGCCGACGCTACGCAAATCCAGTCCGCGGTCGACCGCACGCCCTTCCACAACGCCTACCTCGAAGAACGCCTCACCGAAGACCTCGCGGCCGACGTCCGCCTGTTCAAGCAGTTCCTCAAGGGCATCGGCGCGTACGGCAGCGACCTCCGCACCCGCGGCTTCTCGGGCTACCTCACCGAACTCCTCGTCCTCGAATACGGCGGATTCGAGGAGGCGCTCGACGCCGCGGCGAACTGGCACCCGCAGGTCGTCCTCGACCCCGAAGACCACGGCACGCGAGAGTTCGACGACCCGCTCGTCGTCATCGACCCCACGGACCCCGAACGCAACGTCGCGGCCGTCGTCTCCCCGGAGCAGGTCGCGCGCGTCCAGCACTACGCCCGCCGACTTCTCGCAGACCCCCGCGAGGACGTGTTCTTCCCCGATGAACCCGACCCGCTCACGCCCGCGGACGTCGAACGCCACCTCGCCCGCCGCGGCACGAGCGCGCTCGCCGTTCGCTTCGAGACGCCCGACCTCGTCGAAGACCAACTCTATCCGCAACTCCGTCGGTCGCGCGAAGGCCTCGTGCGCGGCCTCGAAGACGCCGGGTTCGACGTCCTCCGGTCCGCGGCGTGGGCGGACGACGTTTCGATACTGTTCGTGGAACTCGCGTCCGGGACGCTCCCCGCGATAGAACGCCACGACGGCCCGCCCGTCCACGTCGAAGAACACGCCACGGGATTCTACGACGCGTACGCGAACGAGGACGTGTACGGCCCGTTCATCGACGGCGACCGTTACGTCGTCGAACGCGAACGGGAAACTCGAACGGCGGTCGCGTTCGCGGACGAACGACTCCACGAAGTCGCACTCGGTGCGCGCGTCGCGTCACTCGTCGAAAACGGCGAATACGACGTGCTCGCAGACGAAGAAGTCGCAGTTCTCGCAGAACCCTTCGGCGCGGCGTTCGCGCGCTACTTCGACCCGACGCCCTGACGCGCGTCGAGCACGTCGTCGATGACGCGGCGCGCGTCCTCGGAGACGTCCTCGTCCGGCGTGACGGGTTTCAGGCCGTCGAACACCTCGTGGACGACGCCGACGCCTTCGGCGAGCGTGTCGAGACTGTACCCGCCTTCGAGGACGAACCCGAGGGCCGCGTTCGAGTTCTCCGCCGCGGTCCGCATCTTGTCCGTGAGAACGCCGTAGCCGTCCGTCGTGACGTGCATCCTCGAAATCGGGTCGTGGCGGTGCGCGTCGAACCCCGCGCTCACCAACACGAGGTCGGGGTCGAACGACTCGAACGCCGGAATCACGAGTTCGTCCATCGCCGCGACGTACGCCGGGTCGCCCGCGCCCGCGGGAAACGGCACGTTCAGCGTCGTCCCCTCGCCCTCGCCCTCCCCGAGTTCGTCAACGTCGCCCGTCCCCGGGTAGAGGCCGTCCTCGTGGATGGACGCGTAGAACACGTCCCCGCGGTCGTAGAAGATGTCCTGCGTGCCGTTGCCGTGGTGGACGTCCCAGTCGAGAATCGCCACCCGCTCCACGTCGTGGTCGGCGATGACGTGTTCCGTCGCGACGGCGACGTTGTTCAGGAAACAGAACCCCATCGCGTTGTCCGCGACAGCGTGATGGCCGGGCGGCCGCCCGATGGCGAACGGCGTGTCACGGCCGTCGTCGCCCGCGACAGCGCGCCGCGCCGCCCACATCGACTGACCCGCGGACGCGAGCGCGGCGGGCCACGTCGCCTCCACGGCCGTCGTGTCCGGGTCCCAGTTCCCGCCGCCCGACTCACAGAACTCCTCGATACGCTCGACGTAACTATCGTTGTGTGCGCGCCGGGCGTCCTCGACGGTCGCCGGTCTGCCCGTGACGTACTCGACACCGTGGCGTTTCGCCAACCCGCGCCGTATCGCGCGCAGACGGTCGGGACTCTCGGGATGTCGGGACCCCGGGTCGTGCTCGAGACACGTTTCGTCGTACCCAAACCTCATTCCACGAGTTGGAAGTACGTCTCGACGTCCTCTGCCTGCACAGTACGCCGCCCAGCGTGTTCCGCGAGCACCGCCGCGCCCTCCGCCGCGTCCACCGCGTACGATTCGAGACGCGCCGCGAGCGCGAGCCGCGCGTCCGCCGACACCCGATACTCGTCCGGGATGTCGAGGCGCGCGATTCGGTCGACCGGCGCGATAGGGAGCACGAGATCGTCCCGACTCGGAACGTCGTCCGCCTCGAAATCGGACGCCATCAAGGTCTTTCGGCCGTCGGCGTCCGCGCGTTCCGCGGCTTCGACGGCCAGTCGTGCGCCGCGTTCCTGGATGCGCCGCGCGAGTTCCTCCGCCGCGTCGGCGCTCACCCGCAGGTCGCCCGCGCGCCGGCGAATCAGTTCGTCCACCGGCGCGAACGGGAGTTCGACGCTCATACCCAAATACGGGGTAGTGTCGGTCTTAACGTTTGTCGTGTGGTCGCGTGCCGTGGCGACCGCCACCACGCCGTTCCGGCGCACGAAGAAACCTAGTGACGCGATGGCTCCGAACCCCAATCAGGCGAACGCAGCGGATACCGCGGACCCGGAAGTCGACGCGAACGAATCGGAAGCCGAAGAAGCCGTCGAGGAACGCCGCGCCGCCGACGAAGAACGCCATCAAGAAGCCAAAGAGAACGCGAACCCGGACAACTATCGGGACGACGAACCCTGGGACTAGCGGACGTCTTCTGCGTCCAATCGGCCGTCGCGCAGGGTTCCACGCACCGTCACTTCCTGTCCGAGCGTCACGCTCTCGTTCGTATCGACCGTCATCGTCTCCTCACCGTCGTCCAGAATCACTGGTGACCCCGCCTGTACGACGACGCCCGTGAACTCCGCATGTTCGCCGTCCGCCGTCCCGCTATCCGCGGTGCCGCCGTCCGACGACGCGGGTTCGGGTGACGTCCCGTCCTCGAACGAGGAGAGGTCCGCGCCCGCCTCGTCGTCGCTGGACGTCGCGCCGTCGTCCAGTCGGATGACCGTGGACTGCCAGCCAGCGGACGCTTCGAGGTCGTCCTGCCAGCCGTCCTGAATCTCCGCGTCCGTAAAGAGGAGTTCGTCACCGGGGCCGATGTCCATGTCCGCCTTCTCCCCCCAGAGCGCCACCCGGATGTCGCCGCTGTCGTCCTGCAATCGGACGTTCCGCACCTGTCCCTGACTGCCGTCGTCGCGGTCGAACGTCCGCTTGTCGTCCGCGGAGCGCACGACGCCCGCGATGTCCGCCGTCTCGTCCAGTTCGAGGTCGTCGATGGGTTTCGCGTCCGGTACGAACGTCACCTCGTCGTCCACCGCGTCGACGCTCCCCCGGTTGCCGACGTGGAGTTCGAGCGACCCGTCACGCTCCCGAACGTACCCGTCAGTAATCTCGACGACCTCATCCGCCGAGAACTCGTCCGCGAGGTCGGCCTTCTCGTCCCACAACGTCACGCGAATCCGGCCGGTTTCGTCGCCGACGACGAGATTCGAGACCTTCCCCTCGCTCCCGTCGTCGCGGCCGAACGTCCGCACCTCCTCCGTCGCGAGCACTTCGCCCACGAGGTCGACGTCAGACGCCCCCATCGTCAAATCCGCGACTTGATAGGCGTCGAGGACCTGGACGTCTATCTCCTCGTCTTCGTCCACCTCGACCTGACTCACGTTCACCTCGACGCCGTTGTAGCCGTCCTTCGGCCGACCCTTGATACGGAGGACGTCCCCGACTTCGAGTTCGTCCTCCGCCGCCGCGGCCTGCTCGTCCCAGAACGAGATACGGACCGACCCGGACTCGTCGGCCACGTCCGCGTTCAACACCCGGCCGTCCTCGTCTTCCTCGTCGCGCTCGAACGTCCGCAACTCCCCGATACTCGTCACCTTCGCGAGGAACTTCACCTCCTCCATCTCCACCTCGATATCCGCGATACCGTTTACCTCCCCCTCGTCGAGTTCGTGCGCGATGAGCATCGCCGCGGTCTCCTCGTCCGCGAGTCCGCCCATCTGCTCCACCTTCGCCTCGACCGCCTCCCGGAACTCCTCCAGGGAGACGTCCGTGTCGAGGTCCTCGTACGTATCCTCGATAGCGCCCATAATCGTGCCTCAAGCCAAGGGAGTCCGGCGCATAAACATTGTCCTTACCGTTACACGACCCCGCAGTCTCCCGATTTCGGCGCACTCGACCATACCCCCGATTCGTCCCGCGCTCCTATTTCAACTCTCGGTCGAACGGCTATCGACCGCGGGCGAACCCGGCCGCGAGCACTGAGAGCGCCCCGACCACCACGCCGAACCCGGTCGTGCCCCCCGCGCTCCCATCACCGGTCGTCTCGTCTCGAATCGTTTCACCGGTGCTCGACGCGTCCTCCGTCGTTCTACTTGTCGTCGTGTTCCCCTCACCGCCGAACGCCCCCGGACGCTCTCGCGCCCGCGACGACGGCAGCCACAACCGCGAGTAACGCTACGACGACTACCGCGACACGCACCCCCACACTCTAAAATAATAAACAACTGAAATAAAACGTTCCCCATGTCTCACCCCCGCACGCCAACCACCGAATCGTAACCGCTTTACACACAACCCGAATACGGATAGATGAGTCCGGGTAGGGTAGTGGACTATCCTCTTGGCTTGCGGAGCCAGGGACCGGAGTTCAAATCTCCGTCCGGACGTAACTTTTCCCGACGCAATCCATCGAGCGACGCGTAGCGTCGCGAGACGCGGAGCATTCGCGTGAAACGGTCTAGCTACGAGCCCGAGGGATACGACGGTCACGCCGACTACTTCGCCGTCTACCGGCCGAACGCCGATGACGTTTATCTCGTCGCGGACGCTCCCTCTTCGACGATGGCGAGACAGTACGAGCGTCCCGAAACTGGTCACACCAAACGGGCCAACTGGCACGAAGAATCCCACATCGATACGGTCCTCCCCGACATGATTCAAACCCGGTAGGCTAAAGTCCACCCCTCGGCTAAATCGAGTAAGGGCCCTTAGCTCAGTCTGGTTAGAGCGCGTGGCTCATAACCACGTGGCCGATGGTTCAAATCCGTCAGGGCCCATCCTTCCACCACGCGATTCTGGGCCGAACCGAAAACAGTCCAGAGACCGGACTCTATCCGGCAAAAACCCTCTCTCAACACCCCCCGGATACGGCCGTCTCAAAGTGAGGAGAACCAGCAACCAGTTGCGGGGCCACGCCATCCCCCAAAACTCATAGCCGAAAACAGGAGGTGGGCAGCATGACGCTCCGCTGCGAATGCGGGAGTCACGCGCTCTCTATCACCGAACAGTTCTACCCCGACGATCCTGCCGCCCGCGCCACCGAACACTACCAGTGCGACGAGTGTGGCAGCCGGGGAACCTACGAATTTGGCGGTCACCGCAGCGACCGAACGACCGGCTGCGTCCAGAGCGGCCACGGCGAGGTGATTCTTGGCCCATGAGCGACGCACTCGATTTCCTCGCCGAACGCGACAACCAGTCCGGGTCATGGACGCGCGCCCAGCCCGACCGCGCGCTCATCGAACGGACGAGCACGTACGCGTACCTCGTCACACTCCCCGACGGCCACGTCCACCGCTGCGCGTACGCCATCAACGACGACGGGACGTACGTCGGCCGGTGCGACTGCGACGGCTACCGCTACCACGACGGCCCATGTGCGCATCTCTGTACGCTCCGGAAGGCCGAGTTTGGCCGCGACGAGACGACGCGTGGCGACCGCGTACGCGCCGCCGAGGCCGGTGAGGATTACTCGGCGGGCGTCGTGAACCGTGACCCACCAACAGCGCGAGCGGACGGCGGCGGCCGCTACTGCCGCAACTGCTCGACTCCCGAGCACGAGATGGCCGACGGACAGCCCGTTGAGGTCGACGGAGACCTTTACTGTAACTGGTTCTGCGCCGAGGTCGCCGCTGGCTATCTCTCCCGTGGGGTCGACGACGACGCCCTCACAGACGGCGGTCACGTCGAGCACGTCGAACGCCCCGCCGACCTCCGCACCGAACCGAGGTGGACCGGCCGATGACCGCCCACACGCGCACCCACGCCCGCGCACGAGTCTCGCAGCACGATGGGAGGGGGGTGTGCATACATACTCCCGAACCCGACGCCGTACGCGTATTCAGGGCGTATGCAAACGGGGGTGCAGACCGGTGAGTCGTATGCAAACCGGGACAACCTCACGAGTGTCCTTCGGCCTCCCCGAAGTCCTCCGCGACGAACTCGACGAGGAAGCCGACCGCCGCGACATGAGCCGAAGCGAACTACTCCGCGAACTCGTCAAAGACGAACTCGCGGCCAGCACGTCCGACGAGAACGACGAGTTCCACCCGCAGGATGACGCACTCGCCGCCGTCTACCAAGCCGCGCTCGAACACGCCAGCGAACACCGACTCCGCTTCGACCTCCGAAAGAGCCAGATGGCGACCGACACCGGCATCAGCGCCACCGCCCTCCGTGGGTATCTCGTCAGCCTCGAACGCGACGGCTACGTGAAACACCAACTCGGCGACGCCCTCGGAAACGGGAAGAGCGAGGCGGATTTCTGGCGCGTAAAACCCGCGTGCGCCGACCCCCGGCTCTGGCGCTACAGCGAAGCCTACGACCCCGACTACGCCGCGCGCTTCGACCAGAGTCAGAACCAGCCCGCACGAGGTGAAGCCGATGACTGACTACGTCCACGTCGTCGTCGACCTCACCGCTGACGACGGCCGGAACGCCGACCGGCGCGCGTTCGACGAAGACCTCCCCGATGCCGCCCGCGACTACGCCGACAAGAAGGCGACGCGCACGCTCATCATGGACGTTCCCGTGTACGGCGACGAGTACGCGAACCCGGAGGTGTCCGACTGATGAGTTCGGACCACGAGACTCAGCACGCGAGCGGAACGCACGTCGCACTCGTCTCCGGCGGGAAGGACTCGACGGCGGCCGCACACGCCGCGGTCCGGTTCGGCCCCGCCGACCTACTCGTCTACCTTGATACGGGGACGGGCCTCACCGAAAACCGCGAGTACGTCGAAACCCTCGCGGACGCGCTCGGCGTCCAACTGTGGACGCTCCGAACCGAGGAGTCGTATGCCGAACTCGTCCGCGAGCACGGCTTTCCCGGCCCCTCGCGGCACTTCTTGATGTATCAGCGATTAAAGGAGCGTCAACTCTGCAAACTCGCCGCCGTCACGGGTGACGACCTCCACCTGTGGACCGGTATCAGGCGGTTCGAGAGCGACCGCCGTATGAGCCACGTCGAACCCGAAGGCGAGCGCGGAAACGGCCGCTGGTACTGGCACGCGCCGCTCTGCGACTGGCACGACGGCGACCCCGAGGAGTACATCACTCGGTTCGACCTCCCACGAAATCCGCTCTGGGAGACACTCGGGCGAAGCGGAGACTGCTACTGTGGGGCTTACGGGAACCGCGAGGAACTGCTCGACCTCCGCGCGGTCGGCGCAGATGACCGTGCCGACTCTCTCGAATCCCTCGAATCCGAGACGGACACCGGCACCGAGAAAGACCTCTGGGCGTGGGCGTCACTCGCAGAGTTTGAGCAACGTGCCGCCCGCGCCGAAGCCGACGACGGACAGACCACGCTCTGCTCGACGTGCGGCCTCCGCGCCGACGGCGGCGAGACGGACGAGGAGCGGCGTGAACGTCTCTCGGACGTGCGGAACGCGCCGGACCCGATGCCACTCGCCGAGGCGAAGCGCTCGGATGCTGAGTTGAACGCGGAGAGTGGGCAGGACGGGGGCGAGCGATGAGCGTGTCCTCCCACGAATCTGACTGCATCGAAACACACGACTACGGCCACCGTGCGAGTCAGAACACACTCGTCGAGTGTCCGCTCTGCGGCCACCAATTCGACGACTACGAACCCCGGTGGAAACACTTCCTCGACGAGCACGACGCGAGCGACATTCCCAGCCCGCGTTAGAAAACGTCGCTAATCGCTATTTTTCGCTGCCGGCTATCTCGATGCCCACCGGCACCGTACCATGTCGAGCCCGGAAGCTGGGAGGCGTGCAGCATCGTACTAGCGAGGACTTGGATACCGCGACCGCGGACGCGGTAGGCGACGAACACGTATCGACCGCCGGCCGCGTGCAGCTTGTCGTGTGCGTCCTCGAAGACGCGGAACCGGCCTTCGCTGCCGTCGGCGCGCTGCTGCATCGCGGCCTTGATCTCGACTGGCGTTCCGTCCGACGTGATGGCGTCGCGCCAGTAGTTGTGAACGCCTTCGATGGTGAGGCGGTACTCTGCGGCGGCTTTGCGTTCGGCGGCGGTTCCGTATGCGTTTGCGGATGAACTCGCGGTCATTGTGGGGTTCTCTTCTGTCGCGTGCGTCGCGCGTTTCGCGTTCGAACGCACCGCTTTCGTGTCACGCACGCGTCATATATATAGACTCCACCCCCCGCCGGCCGCGCGCGGTCATGGCCCGTCGGCCACTCCCGACAGGGATGGCCGACACGATATGACCCAGTATAGAGTACGCCGGGGGGTGTGTATCCGTATCCACGATTCCAAGTCGCTGCCGTCATGCGATTCGTTCCCCGTCTCTGGATAAGACGTTTTGATGCATTCCTTCGTCGCGATACTCTCGCCAGCGAGTTCCGACGGTTCCGTGCGTCCACGGCACGAATTTCGCGACTTCACGGTTCGTCATCCCGAGTTCCTTCGCGCGAATAATCGTCGCGATATGAGCGTCTTTCGCAGCGTCCTCGGGCGAATCTTCGTCCTCAGTGTGTTGCCGCCAACTCCACGATGTCGGTTCCTTATCGTCGTACCGATAATCCGTCTCGGGAATCCCCTCGACCTGCTCAAGTTCGCCGACGCCTCGCCGATTCTTCACGTCTTGGTAGAACGTCGCCGTCTTCAACCCTTCTTTGTGTACACAGACACCCATCTCTCGAATCAACGGATGGACGTCTTTCCCGTCGTGACCGATGACGATGAGACTCCCGCCGTATTTCCGAATCTTGTACGCGAGCGGCCCCATCTTCGATTTCGTCTGATAGCCGGCTTCACCGCCACCACCGGCGCTCGATGACGCTTCGTCGAAGATGAAGAGTTTCGGTGTCTGGTCGTTGTGCATCGGGTCGCCGTCCTGTTTCAGCCACTCGTTGAGTTCGCCGAACGAGGAGAGCCAGCCGTCCCGCTCCTCGCCGGTGTTGTCGGTCCACGTGTCGGTTTCGCGGAGGGTGCGGATGTTCGACGCGATAAGCGCCTCTCCGTCGTGCTCGGCCTTCCAGAGTTGGGCGAGGAGGAGTGCGAAGTTCGTTTTTCCGGTGCCGGGTTCGGCCCACTCGTAAAACATCGGTGCGGGCCCGGTCATGAAGGATTTGAGCGTGTCGATGGCTTTCAGGCCTGAGACGTCCGCGCGTTGGCCGGCGTCCCCGGTCATGTGCTTCAACGTCGGCATATCGCCGTTCTCGAACGCTTCGCGCGCTACTTCAGTCGCTTCCGTCGCGATGAACGATTCGGTGATGTTGAGGTCGCTGTAGTGGCCGGGCATCGCTTCCGGTCGCTCCGCGTACTCGCTTGGGTCGTAGGCCTCGCTGAGCATCGAGAGAAACCGCGACTGCTTGCGGTCACGAACGAGCGCGGCGTGTTCGTGGACGTCGGGATCGCGGTCACCGTAGCCTTCCTGATACTCGCGAAACTGCGGCGGCGTATACTGGCCGGCATCACCGGCGTCGTCACTCATCGCTCTCACCTCCGTCCGTCGCGGCCGCGCTTTCGCTGAGTGCTGGATTCGACGATTCGACGGCGTCGACGGCCGCTTCCTCGGGTGGACCGTCCCACTCGGGAACGTCGTCGGGTTGGAGGTCGGTGAGATCGTCACGGTCGCTCGTGATGTCTTCTTCGAAGTCGGCGACGACGTCGCGAACCGCGGATTTATCGAGGTGTTCACCGCGTTGTTTCGCTTCGGCGATCCGGTTCATCAATCGGGTTTGGAGTTCACTCATCATGTCGGTCAGACTGTCTTCGAACAAACTGAGTTGGATGTGGTCGTCTTGGAGTTGTTCGTAGATGCGCTGGAAGTGTGAGCGCGTCGTGAGCAGTTTCGTATCTTGGAGTTCGGAGAGCCAGACGCCGCGCACGTAGAGCGTGCCGGTTTCTTCGACGTAGTCGTACTCCCGAACGACGTACTCCTCGTTGTCGTTCGTCCGATACGGTGGCGGCCCCTCGACGACTTTCTCGTTCCAGACGTCGGGCGGGACATCGTAGGGTTTCGTGACGTTCTGGGCGGCGTTCACGTGATGGACGCGAATCATGCGACGCTGGCGAAGCCACCGGACGATACGCAATCCGGCGAGGAACGTGATTGGCGCGAGGACGAGACTGCCGGCGAGGAGGTCGATGAGCCAGCCAGGCACGCCGATCTGGGGGCGTGTGTAGGCGATGAGGAAGCCCGTGAAGGCGAGGACGCCGGCGACGAGGAGCTGGGCGTTCGCGACGATGTAGGTGAGGCGGTCCCACGCGTTTGCGAACGTCGGGCGGAGGCCGTCGTCGGTCATGTTAGACCGCCTCCGGCGTGCCGCTTTCCTTCCGAATTACCCACGCGCCCGCGCCGACGAAGCTGAGGACGGCGATGCCGGCACCGCCGAGCCAGCCCATCGTCGGCGACGAGGATGCGAACGGGTTGGCGGGGCTGACGCCCGTGCTGAGGCGGACGAGGTCGCCGCTCGTTCCGACAGAGACGGCTGCGCCGCCGCGGTATTCGGTGACCTCCATGACGACCTCAGTTTGGCCGTCGACCATGACCCGGCGATAGGGAACGCTCGTCGCGCCCGCGTCGGCGATGCCGGCCATCGAGTCGGTGACGGAGACGAGTGTCGGGACGTCGGCGGTGAGGACGACGTGGAACTTGCCGTTCTGGTACCAGTAGCGTTCGATGGTGACGTACTGGCCGACTTGCATTCGAACGGTGTGGCCGTCTGGATTCGCGGTCGTGGTGTTCTGGGTGGTCGTCGTGGGTGCTGCTGTGGCGGGGAGGGTGGCGACGACGAGCAGTGCTGTGAGGGCGAGTATGGTGTGTTTCTGAAACATGGAAAAGTGGGGGTTAGATGCTGGTTAGTGAGTTCGAGACGGCGTTGGCGATGGCGTCGACGAACGCCTGCCAGAGACCGCTGAGTACGCCGAGGACGATTCCGAGCGGATTGTAGCCGAGTACGAGCGCGGCGACGTAGACGAACGCGACGAGGAGGATGAATTGGACGGAGTCATCCATCCGTGTCACCCCGGTTGTAATAGAGGAGTGCCGCGCCGAGCGCGAAGAGTGCGACGAGGATGTACGGTGACTGGTTTCCGCCGCCACCGCTGCCGCCGCCGACAGTCGGTTCACGGCTTTCAGCGTCTTTGCGGACGTCTTCGAGCGACTGCAGTTGACTGACGAACTCGCTGGCGTTCGACGTCTGATAGTTGTAGTCGCGCGTCGAGAGATTGGTCACCGTCGAGCCGGAGTCGGTGACGATTTGCTCGATGGTGAAGTTCCCGCTCATCCGGGTGACGCGAGTGTACTTCCCGGCGGGTGCGAAGAACTCCGTGCCGGGATTCGTGGACGCGTTGTACGTTTCTCCGACTTCCCACGTCCCGTTGGGTGCGTTCCGTGCGAACAGCATCCCCTTCTCAGTCACGCGCTTGTACCGGCCGGGCTTCGACGCGGTGATGTTCACGCCCTCGACTTGGAGGGTTTCACCGGCGTCGACCTCTTGGCTCTCCCACGCGGTGGAGAGGCCGCCGTAGGTGGCGATGTTCACCGTAGGTGGCTGGTCGCCGATTTTCGAGTCGTTGACGTCGACCGGAATCGGGACGCGTGCGCTGGTGTCGTTCGCGTCTTCGAAGAGCTGGCCGACGACTTCACCGCCAACGCTGATGTTGTAGGGCGTCGGTGCGCTGGGGGTGCCGTTGGCGGTGAGCGTCACGTATCGAACGGATGTGGACTTGTAGTAGTTCACCTCCATGTAGGACGTGTTTGCGAGGTCGGGGCTATCGAGGCCCATGCTCGCGAGCGACGCCCATTGGTAGATGCTCGCGCCCGTCTCGTTGTACGACGTCGAAAAGTCGCGGGCGAGCATTTCGGGGGTGACAATATCCGAGGAGTTGAGGGTGCCGGATTTGTAGCCGGCGACGAGGTTTTGCGCGAAACTCAGATTATAATTGGCTTCCATCTGGTCGACCTGCGAACTAAACGAATCAACACGATTCTGATACTTGGTCCAATTGACAACCTCCGACCGAGAAACCGTGGTGGACTCGTTACTACCAGACACAGATTCGACAACGAGCGGCCCACTGAAGGAGATAGCAGCGTCAGAGTTAGACGCACCACGGGGACGCTGCACAAGCGTCAAATTCGTATACTCAGCCGTACTGAGGCCTTGGTTACCAACCGCATGGGCTTCAATCCCAAGTGCGGTAATAGTAACAGAGTCCCCATTAACAAGCGTATACGAGACGTTGCGCGTGACATTAGATTGCCAACTCCAAGACGTACTAGAGTAGTCGCCACCGTTGCGGTCCTCCGTCGATATTTGGTCCGGCCGCACAAACTTCGCCGAAATATCAGAGTCATTGATAGACGTGTCAATAACGTAGCCAAGTTGCGCGGCCTGCTTACTCCACGATTGAGCAAGATTCCGCTCACGGACCGCGTAATAGTCCTCGATGGCAGTGTGCATCGCGTTCCGCACCTTCGTCGCGTTCTTGGTGCCGTTGTTCAGCAGCTTGAGCGCTGCCGATTTCGCCTCCATCGACGCGATAGACCGTGAATCGACGAGGAAGTTATCAACCGTCGTCCGGGCCTTCTCTCCGAACTCACGGGCACTGATACCGAGCGCGTGAAGGTCTAACTTCTGCTGGAGTGCTTCGACACTCTTGATTTTCTGGACCTTCTCTCGGGAGACCCCGTCGCCATCGAGTTGTGACCCGGCGACCGCGCCGAGAGCGAACGAGCCGATAACTAGGGCCGTCCCGACACACAGCCCACCGCACGCCTCCGCCTCAGAGACCGGAGACGCCTCATCCAGAGACTCGCGGACGCCCGGCCCGAACGCGCCGGAGCCGGCGGCCGCGGTAACGATCCCGACCGCGAACAGGAGTGCGGCGAGACCGCGGAGGGTCGGCGTGGGGATGCGGGTCACTCGGGCACACCCCGATTAATCGCTTCTGGGAGGTCGATACTGTGGAAGAAGGCGGTGATGGGGTCGTGATGCGGCTGGCCGTGCGCATCGAAATAAAGCGTACTGGACATGGTTAGTAGTAGGCGAGGACGGTGTACAGGCCGGAGAGCACGGCGAGCGCGATGGTGCCCGCAATCTGACTGCCTGTCACGAGGTCGTTGATGAAGGGGACGAAGGGGATGCCGACGAGGAGGACGCCGCCAGTGACGACGGCCGCAGATTCGAACTCGTCGAAGTCGTCCCAGTTGTCTCCCATGCGGTTCGTCGTCCATGCCGCGCCGAGAGAGACAACTGCGATGAGCCACGCGAGCGTAATCGTCGCGCCACTCCCGCTCCAGAGCGTCATGGAGAGGTCGAAGCCGTAGATCGAGAACGAACCGATGCTGGTGAGGACGACCGCCGCCAGCGAGAACGCGGGAACGCCGATGTAGTCTGTGAGGTCGATACTTCCGGTGCGGTGCATGAGTCCTTCGATGCTGGTGGACATAATTCGAATAGGTGGGTGGGGTAGTGGTTAGCGAGCGATACAGTCAGGTTGGGAGTCACCTGCGATGCATACTCCCGACCGAGACCCCGCCACTAGTTAAGCCAGTAAAACGGCCCTCTCCCCGTGTCGGAGTTAAGGGAGAACTCCGACAGAAAACACGGGATTCGGCTGGAATCGCGGCGAATCGACCGCGTTTCGCTGGCTTATATGACGCCGTTGCCTTGGCAAGTACGTCATGGAAATCGAGCGAAACGCGAACCACCACTCGTACAAATGCTGGCTCACCCGCGACGAATACCGCCAACTCCGCCGCGCAGCCCCCGACCACCGCGACGCCCTCGTGATACGGCTCGGCGGCGAGGTCGGCCTCCGGTCGTTCGAGATACCGCAAATCCAACCCCAGCATGTCCGCCGTACCGACGACGGCGACCACTACCGCCTCCGGGTTCCTCGCGGGAAGGACACCTCCGGGTCAGGAGGGAAGCCGCGGAACGCCTACCTCCCCGCCGAAGTCGAGAGCGACATCCACCGGTACGCCCGCACCCACGACCTCGGCGACAGTGACGTGCTCGTTGACCTCTCCCCACGGTCGGTACAGCGCGTTGTGTCAGAGACGGCTGAGCTTGTCGAGCAAGACACGGGCAACCCCGATTGGGGGAAGGTATCGGCACATGACCTCCGACGCTACTTCGCACACCAACTGCTCGTCGAGAATCAGATGAATCCGCGAGTGGTGATGAAAGTCGGCGGCTGGGAGAACTTCCAATCAATCAAACCCTATCTGTCGAAACCAAGCGAGAGCACGGTAAACGACGCCTTCGACGCGCTATAGCGAGCCCTATCAAATCGAGATAAATCACGGAAAAGGAAGGCCGATTACTGCAGCGTGGCCTTCGTGGTGGTGATGGTGTTCCCGGAGTTCGTGTCGATGATCAGGAACTTGTAGGTTGTATCGTCAGTGAACTCTTCAGCGACGCTCGTGTTGTCTGCGACGTTGACGGATATCTGATCGCCGGTCGTAAACGTCGTGCTGGATGTGGGTGTAGCGTCGTCGATTGTGATGTTTGCGCCGGCGTCCGTCCAGTTGGTGGAGCCGCTGAACGAAGCGGCTTTCGCCCCGTCTTCCGACTGAACCACGATTTTCATGTTCTTGAATTTGATATCAGCCCCCGATTGGTGGTTGATGTAGAACATCGGTGTGTCGTTTGTAGTGTTAATCGCGGGACCACCATCTACTTCTGTAGCGTTGTAGACGGCTCCGGCGTCGGTGGCGCTGATGCTGGCTTGTGGTGCTTGGTCGCCGACGCTGCTGCCGAGGTTGAGGACGAATGCGCCGATCACAGCCGCCAATATTACGGTGATGGCGACCATGAGTATAACCCCTATGACGGGGCTAACACCACGCTCGTCGTCGAGTTTAGGAAATTCCAATTTCATTGTTTGAATTACCGTTGTGTGCTTGCATCGACATGACCGGAAAAGTAATAGCGGGAGGAGATGAATTCCCCTTTGGACCCCCGCCCCCTTTTCGCGGCACCTCGAATGCGTACACAATTGTAAGTAACAGCGAGTGTTAAAAGCATTCGCCAATAATTCCGCATCAACACGAGTAATGTCTGACAAACAAATGACGGTCGTCACACCCCCTGAATTCGCTCGAACGTACAATACCCCGTCCTACGAGGACCCATGGGGCTGCGTTGAAGACTACCAGCGTGTTCTCGAATACACCGCCGCCCATCCCGATACTGGAAGCACTGCCGTTGCCTCCGCCCTCGATCTGCCGCGTAGCCGTATCCGTCCATGGATGAACGGCAGCCGACCTGACGTCGTGCGTGGTATTCAAGCCGCAGAAGCACGTGGATGGCTTCCACTTACCTACGAGACGGACACATTCGCTCCGTTAAATCAGCTTGTAGCATGGCTCTACAGTGGCGGGGCACTCATTACGTCTGGTGCTGAAATCTACCCCACGTTTTCCCTCAACACGTCCAGCGAACGCGACCGGTTCGAAACGCTCGCTACTCAGCTTGACCTCGATATTCGGTATGTACACGAAGATACGGACTCACGAGCCACCGAAGCGCGGCTTACTGAGGATGGAAGTGTTCTTGGCCGGCTGTTCTTGACGGTGGGTGTGCCGACGGGGCGGAAAAATCCGGATGCGGCTATCAGTCTCCCCCAGTACCTTGAGGATGCGCCGGCATCTGCACGGGCTGATTTTGTACGGAGCTACGTCTTGAATCGTGGACAGTGGCATGCAGGGAAAGAGACTGTCACACTGCGTGAGGAACGAGCACGAGGGTATCTACGTGACCTTGCCGCGCTCATCGAGGATGTCACTGGTGGGGCTGTGTCTGTCGCGGGTGAGAACATAATAATTTCTGCGGACGCCGCTCGAAACCTTCCGTAGTCACCCAAGGACGTGGCCGCTCCGCCGCGCACTCGGCACCGGCACGAGCAGGTCCGCCCGCACATTTCCCGAGAGATACGCCGCACCGAGACTCGTCAATTCATACCGCTGGTAATGGTCCGTCACCGGCGCACAGTACTCAGCCTGCGAGAGTACGCGGAGGCGTCCGCGAACTCGACGGATCGTGACGGGACGGCGGAGTTGACGCGCAACCTCGCCCGCGGTTGCTGTGTAGACTGTTGAAAGATACTCAAGTACGCTCTCGTCGAGTCGTGTCATCCAGTAGCCGTCGCGGCGCATTACCCGACCTCCGTTCCGTTTTCGTCCGGTTGGATGGCTTCGGACTCCGTGACATATGCGCCGGTTTCCGCGTCGTACTCGCCGCGGAGGTAGGCACGACCCTCGTCGGTGAGTCGATAGACGCCTTGGCTAACCGCCTGCAGGAGTCCGTGATCAGCAAGCTTCCGGCACCGCTTCGTGACGTACGACCGCGAGTGTCGTATTCGTTCGTCTTGGGCGATTTCAGCCGGTTTCAGATACTCCTCGTCACCCTCGTCGAATAGTTCGAGGATGCGGTCATCGAGGAGCACCTGCCAGCTTCCGGCGAGTCTCATGCCTGTTCCGTCTCGCCGAGCTGTGTTAGTTACCGTTGGATTAGCAATTTAGTACTCACCAAAGAATATAAGACGTACCTCGTACTATACGATTAGTACAGGACGATATGGTTTCTCCGCTATCAAGCGGAGTAACCGGGCGGCGCTGCCACGCCGCCCGAAAATGGTCCTGTGGAAGAACCATGTCCGATGCAACGGACGCGGGCACAAAGGCCCGCACGACGACAGACGCACCACACACCGAAAAACCCGCGTATGCAGGACTAAACGCTACACAGCGCGACCTCCTCTGCGCCGTCCAACATCTCAACGGCGCGAGCGGTAGCGAGATTCTTGACCATCTTCGCGCCTACTACGCTCCGGACGGCATCACCAGCCCGCCCGTCTACACGAACCTGAACACGCTCGCCACCGAAGGCCTCGTTTCGAAGAGCGAGCGCGACAATCGGACGAACGAGTACGCGCTCACTCACGAGGGCGAGCAGGCGCTCGAAGCGCGCGACGACTGGACGGCGACGGGAGGTAGGGACGAATGACGCGCGTGATGGACGTCTGGCGGCCCGACGACAGTCACGTGAAAATCCGATTCATGGACGGGAACGGGACGAGCGTCAAGTATCTCTCCGACGCGGAAGCCAGCGCGCTGATGACCGAACTCGCCGCGCTCAACGGCGGAGGTGAGAGCGATGAGTGATGAGGAGCTGTACAGTGTCGAGACGAAGCTGACGCGGGGAACGTCCACTGATGATCGAGATACGATCAAGGCGACAGTCTCCGCAGACACGCTCGACGAACTGGACGAGAAGCTGGCAGACGTTCGCGGTCGGCTCGCGGAACACGCTGAGCTTGTTCGATCCATCCAGCCGAACCCCGACGAAGAACGCAGTCTGACTGATGACCAGACAGAACTCAGCGAGGTGAACGCGTGACTGAAGCGTACCGGCCCGTCTGTTCGGCGTGTCCCGACCGTGACTGGCAGACCCACCGGCTCGAAGCGAGCGCCGAGTTCGACGTCGAACTACACAACGGTCTCGTTCATCCCGAGGAGGAGACCGCCGTGGTCAAGGAGGTGTCACGCGGTGAGTGACGGTCTGAAATCCCTTCATCCGGAGAAGGCTCGGCAGATGTACCTTGAGGCGAAACAGGACGAACTCACGGAAGGCACCATCAAGGGACACAAGTATCGTCTCGAAGCGTTCACGCAGTGGTGCGATGAGTACGGTATCGACGACCTCCGCGACCTCAATGGTCGCGACCTCTACGAGTACCGCATCTGGCGGCGCGAAGGTCACGGCGACAACCGGGACGAAATCAAACCCGTCACCCTCCGCGCGCAACTCGCGACCCTTCGCTCCTACCTCCGGTTCGCAGCGGACATCGACGCTGTCCCCAGCGACCTTCGCGAGAAAGTTCCGCTCCCGACCGTCAGCGGCGGTCAAGACGTGAGCAACACCACACTCGAACCTGAACGCGCCGAGGCGATTCTCGACTACCTCGAAC
>Ga0207733_100363_pt1 | contig 32539 bp, 28 predicted proteins | sample A23P3SouthBayCA_FD_187735 | JGI IMG/M metagenome (GOLD analysis project Ga0207733, IMG submission 187735) | Aerobic enrichment media microbial communities from Eden Landing Ponds, California, USA - A23 P3 (SPAdes) | ecosystem: Environmental > Aquatic > Marine > Unclassified | place: Emeryville... | reverse complement strand
GTCCGCGAGAAGGTCGCTTTGCTGGCGATTCCCACGTCTTCGCCCCACTTGCTGACGTCGTAGAGCAACTCCCCGTTCCGGGCCGCGACGAGGAGGCAGATCGTTACTTCGTCGAGCGTCGTCAGGTGGGCGCCGTTTCGCGCCATCCTCGACAGGACGGCGTCGAAATCGGCGACCGTCGACTCGCCAAGGTCGGCCCCCATCGTCTCCCGGACGCGTGACAGGGCTGGGGTTTGCAGTTCGAACGGGTCGGCCATAGACTCGATCGATCCGACGTGCTCGGACACAGCGGTCACGATGTGATCCTCGTCGGTGTACAGACCGCCAATTCCACCCGCAACAGTGACCAGCGCCGTGAGGTCGTCCTCCGTTAGCAACAGCGACTGAGTGGGTTGCTCGTCGACGGCAGCCAGGGAGAGGAGCTCCTGCTGGACGAGGTCGGCTGCTCGACTCGCCACGTAGAAATCGGCCATCACTTCCTTGAAAAAATCCGCCGTCGCGAGCAGGTCGACTCGGGGCGAGTCGTCCCTGCCGTGAAGCGTCTCGACGACGCTGGCCACGGACGATTTCTCGGGGTTGACCAGAACGACGTTCTCGACGTCACTGTCGATGTGGTCCGTGAGAATGTCGCCGAGATCCTCGGCCAGCACGTTCGAAGACATATGAAATCGTGTTCGTATGTCTACGGTCCAACGCTTAATGGTACCGCCGGACGGGGCCTCGTGACCCGTGGAACGCATCACACCACTGCTTTGAGTTCGACAGCGAGTCGGGAAAGGTAGTTTATTGACAACCCCGCACTGACCGGTGAGTATGGACTACGATTCCGTTCGCACGCGCGATCCGGCCGTCGCCGACGCGCTCTCTGGCGAGGTCGACCGCCAGAACGATACACTGGCGATGATCGCTTCCGAAAACCACGTCAGCGAGGCGGTCCTCGAAGCCCAGAGTTCGGTTCTCACGAACAAGTACGCCGAAGGATATCCTGGCGAGCGGTACTACGGTGGCTGTGAGTACGCCGACGAAATCGAACAACTCGCGATCGATCGGGCGACCGAACTGTTCGGCGCCGAGCACGTCAACGTCCAGCCACACTCCGGTTCCCAGGCGAACATGGGCGTCTATCTCGCAGTGCTGGAGCCCGGCGACAAGATCCTCTCGCTGGACCTCACGCACGGCGGTCACCTCAGCCACGGGCATCCCGCGAACTTCGCCGGGCAGGTCTACGAGGTCGAGCAGTACGAGGTCGACGCGGAGTCCGGTTACATCGACTACGACGATCTGCAGGCCCAGGCCGAGGAGTACGACCCCGACATCATCGTCTCCGGGTACTCCGCCTACCCACGAGAGGTCGAGTGGGAAGCGATCCAGGCCGCCGCCGACGCCGTCGACGCGTACCACCTGGCCGACATCGCCCACATTACCGGCCTCGTCTCCGCTGGCGTGCACCCATCACCAGTCGGAGTGGCCGACTTCGTGACCGGGTCGACGCACAAAACGATCCGCTCGGGCCGTGGCGGGATCATCATGTGCGACGAGGAATTTTCGGACGACATCGACGCCGCGGTGTTCCCCGGGATGCAGGGCGGCCCCCTGATGCACAACGTCGCCGGGAAGGCGGTCGGCTTCGGCGAGGCACTGGAGTCGGAGTTCCAGGACTACGCCGAACAAACCGTCGCCAACGCGAAAGCGCTGGGCGATCAGCTTCAGGAACACGGTCTCTCACTGGTCTCGGGCGGGACGGACAACCACCTCGTCCTCGTCGACCTCCGGGATTCCCACCCGGACACGACCGGGAAGGAAGTCGAAGAAGCACTCGAAGACGCGGGGATCGTCCTCAACGCGAACACCGTCCCTGGTGAGACACGATCGGCGTTCAATCCCTCGGGCATCCGCGCCGGGACGCCAGGGCTGACGACGCGAGGATTCGACGAGGACGCCTGCCGCCAGGTCGCGGATCTGATCTACGAAATCGTCGACTCGCCCCACGACGACGACGTATTCGCCGAAGTCGCCGAGCGCGTCGACGACCTCGTCGCCCAGTATCCGCTGTACGACGATGACGACAGCCTCGTCTGGGAATAGCAGGGTTCGAGCCGTCCCGTCGAACGCGGCGATATCCTCTCGTCGCTGACCGTGGCTCGTTCCCGTCGGCCACCACAGTGTGCACTGCCGAACGTTTTTTCCCAACCCGCTCGATCAGCCACGTATGAGCAGCCTCGGGCGGCGAGGGTTTCTCGCCACGATCAGTCTGAGTCTCTCCACGTTGGCCGGCTGTGGGGAAGATGGAGAACGCACGACTGCGACCGGCCCGACCGAGGGTGGATCCCGACCGGCGACGGATTCGACGGCGACTGACGGGACAGGGACCACCGTGCAACCCACGACGACGGAGGCTGCGTCGGCCACCGACACGGCGTCGCTCGACCTCCGGGAAGCCAACGTCGTGCAGGTCACCGTCGCTGCGGAAGGGGAGGGCCGATATCGTTTCGACGTGACGCTTCATCACGACGACGATGGCGAGGCGGGGTACGCGAACTGGTGGCAGGTCGAAGGGCTGGACGGCGAGCAACTCGGTCGGCGGGAGCTCGCCCACGCGCATTCGAGCCAGCCCTTTACGCGATCAGCCACGATTCGCGTGCCAGCAGGGATTACCTGCGTGGTCGTCCGTGGGCACGACCAGACGCACGGCTACGGGGGCCGAACGATGCTCGTGAACCTCGATAGCGGCGCGACGGAGGCCGCCGATCATGGGCCAGAGCCGCGCTCGTTCGCGGACGCGACCTGTCCGGGAGACGCGTGATTCCGGACGTTTGATAACCGACCCGACCGCCTCCTCACGTATGACCGAGATTATCGACGGCAACGCCGTGGCCCAGGAAATCCGGGACGACCTCGGCGCGGCGATCGAAACCCTCGACGACGCGGGCGTCCAGCCCTCGCTGGCGACGGTGTTGATGAGCGACGACCCCGCCAGCGAAACGTACGTTTCGATGAAACAGGACGACTGCGCGGAGGTCGGCATCGAGGCCCTCGACTACGACCTCGACCCCGAAGCGGACGCAGCGGACCTGTTCGACGTGATCGAGCAACTGAACGCGGACGACGCCGTCAACGGGATCCTCGTCCAGATGCCGGTCCCCGATCACGTCGACGAGCGGCGCGTCCTCCGCGAAATCGATCCGGAGAAAGACGTGGACGGCTTCCACCCGGAGAACGTCGGTCGACTGGTCTCCGGGCACGCACGCTACAAACCCTGCACGCCCCACGGCATCCAGAAGTTGCTGGCGGCTGCCGGCGTCGATCCGGAAGGCAAGGACGCGGTGATCGTCGGCCGGTCGAACATCGTCGGCAAGCCGATGGCCAACCTGCTCGTCCAGAAGCAGGCCGGTGGGAACGCGACCGTGACCGTCTGTCACTCCCGCACTGACGACCTCGCGGCGAAAACTCGCGGCGCCGACATCGTCATCGCCGCGGCTGGCGTCCCGGAGATGATCGACGGTTCGATGCTGAAGTCGGGGGCGACGGTCATCGACGTCGGTGTGAACCGCGTCGACGCCGACACCGAGAAGGGGTACGAACTCGTCGGCGACGTCGACTTCGAGAGCGCGAAATCCGTTGCTGGCGCGATCACGCCGGTCCCCGGCGGCGTCGGGCCGATGACCCGAGCGATGTTGCTCTACAACACGGTGAAAGCGGCTGGTCGGCAGCACGACGTCTCGGTCGAACTTCCCTGAATCGCCGTCGAGTCGACCCTTCGGCCTCAGGTTTGCTCCTTACCATCGATGCCCGTGAGCCAGTTGTCCGCGGTGACGTAGCTACTGGGATCCTGGGCGGCGACGGCCTGGCCGAGGTCCCGGGTCGCCCTGAGCAATCGGTGGGCGTCCGCTGGATCGACGTCGCCTTCGAGGGCTTCCAGTCGCTTTCGCTGATCCCGGATCCGCCCCGCGAGGCTGCTGGCGGTCGGGTCGACATCCTGTGCGTCGGCGAGATACGTGCGCAGATCCCGCTGGTACTCCTCGATCGCATTCGCCATCGCCAGGCCAAAGGCGCCACGAAAGGTGGCGGGCACAGCGGCTGGATCCGGTGATTCAGCGGCGTCGGGTCGCTGGAGGAGCGACAGGAAGTACAGTTCTTCCTCGTCGGTGGGCTGCATCCGCCGGGCGTACGCCGCAGCGACGTGAGCAATCTCCGCTGCGGCGACGAAGCGCCAGTCCAGCGGTAGGAGGTTGCCGGCGTCGATGAACCCCCGTTTCCGGACGTACTGACGCGCTCGCTGGGCAGCGTCATCGGCGATTTCGTCTTCCGGCACCTCGTCGATTTGGCTCCTGATCGGGCTCAGATCGAGCGTTACGTCGGCGTCGGTGTGTCTCGTTCTGTCGTCGAGTCCGACGCTCTGGAGGCTATCACACTCCGGGCAACGGGGACTACCGGTGTCGTAATACGACCAGACCGTCCCACACGCGGTACATTCGCGCTTGCCGCGAACTTTCATTGGGCGAGTATGGACGCTACGGCCTCAAGTTCCTTCCGCGTGGCGACGGGGCCACACCCATCAGCTACCAGACACCACATGGGCGAATCCCCCGCCGGTTCCACGCAAGGAGTGATCGGGAGGAAGTACGAGCGTCCATCGATCGTGACCGTCACCAGCCGGTCGCTGTCGCCGCCGTCCGTGGGATTGAACCCTTGTCTCCCCGGCGCACAATCATTTCAACGAAGTGATTTGAATCCCGGGATGGCGGTACATTTAAGTTGATCCCCGGATTGGGAAAAAATGACGCTTCGCTTGGAGGGCCGAAGCGTCAGCGGGGACCAATTCAGGGCGGCAAGCCGTCGCGTGGCTTTTTAACCACGCGATTGGCTTTCCACTCACTTTCGACGAAACAATTGGGAATGACATTCACGTCGATCGTTGCAATTCTCAGGAGCGAAGCGTCACCCCGACTCGGCGAATTCGAGCTTACTCACTCGTGAGAAACAGGGGCAGTGGTAGCGCTCGATCGGGTAACACTCCCGTTGATTGCCATTGTATTGCATTCCAAAGCTGACCTAACGTGGAAGCGACGCACCGACACACCCATCAATTGAATTACCCAATTGAATTGCCCGCAGCGTTCTCATGCATTTCGATTTCGGCAGGGTGCGGTTTCTTCCGGTATATTTATACTATTCAGACAAGTATCCCTACGTAGAACTTACAGATGTACGACCTGACAGGATTCCAGCGTGACTTGCTCTACGTCATCGCTGGGAAGGACGAACCCCACGGTCTCGCGATCAAAGAAGAACTCGAAGCGTACTACGAGAAGGAGATCCACCACGGGCGCCTGTATCCGAATCTGGACACGCTCGTCGACAAAGGACTCGTCGAAAAGGGACAGCGAGACCGCCGGACCAATTTCTACACGTTGACCCGTCGGGGTCGTCGCGAAATCGAAGCCCGCCGCGAGTGGGAATCCCAGTACGTCGAGCACTAAACTCGCCCCCAGGCTTATTCGATCTGCCGCCGAGGCCATCGCATGGATCGCGACACGGTCGAGCCACAGGTGGGCACCATCCCGGGAGAACGCGCCCGTGCCGCCGTCGACCACCACCACACCCACGCTGCACCGAGTACGGCAGTGTACGGCTTCGTCTGGGACGCCGATGCTCCAGCGATCGGCCCGTTCTGTACCGACGTGGACGGCAACGTGCTCATGGACTGGGCGAGTCACGTCGGCTCGTCGCCGCTCGGGTACAATAATCCGAAGCTGATCGAGAAAATGGACGCCTTCGACCTGGTGGACCCAGGGAAATTCGCCGGGCAGGATTTCTACGCCGAGTACGGGGAGAGCGAGTTGCCCACAGCCGCGGACCTGATGGATCGACTCATCGACGAATCCAGCCAATATGGGATGGACACGGTCTTCCTGTCCAACTCGGGCACGGAAGCCGTCGAAAATTCCCTCAAGATCAGCTACGACCACCGCGGCGGTGGCGAACTGATTACCTTCGAGGGTGCGTTTCACGGCCGCACACTCGGCGCCCTCTCGCTCAACCGGTCGAAAGCCGTCCATCGGCGAGACTTTCCGACCGTCGGACGCGTCCACGACCTTCCCTTCTGTGCCGACAGTGGGTGTAGCCAGGACAGCTGTGACTGTGGGTTTTTCACCGACGATGGCTCTGCACTCTGGCGAAAACTCGATCCGGCGACCGGGCACGTCGATCCCGACGACGTCGCTGCGATCGTCCTCGAACCGATCCAGGGTGAGGGCGGCTACCGCTTCCCGAGCGACGACTTCGCTGCGGAGATCGACCACGTCACCAGCGAACTCGACGTCCCACTCGTCGTCGACGAAGTGCAATCCGGGATCGGCCGGACCGGCGAGTTCTGGGCCAGCGATCACTACCCCTTCGAGCCGGACGTCATTGCCAGTGCGAAGGCGCTTCGCGTGGGCGCGACGATTTCACGATCGGAGATCTTTCCCGAGGAGAAGGGACGGCTCTCCTCGACCTGGGGCGGGGGTGATCTGCAGGGAATCGCCGCCGGGGCCATCACTATCGACATCATCAACGACGACGGCCTGATGGACAACGCCGTGGAGCGCGGTCGAAGCTGTATCGAACGCCTCGGCGACGCGGTCGGAAACTCGCCTGCCGTCGAGGACGTTCGTGGCAAGGGCTTACTGATGGCCGTCGAATTCGATTCGAAAGACCGGCGAGAGACGGTTCTCGACGCCGCGTTCGAGCGTGGCCTCCTCACGCTTGGCTGTGGACACCGGACGATACGGCTCCTCCCACCGCTGGATTCGACCGAACGCGAAATCGAACTGGGCGCCGAACTGTTCGCCGACGCCATCGCCGGGGCCACCTAGCACCAGCCCCCGATTATATGAAGTACGTCAGGATGGCGAGGACCACGAAGATGATCACGAGCCACTTCGCGATGTCCATGCTGAAACCGGCGATTCCACCGGCGCCCAGGACTGCCGCGACGATAGCCAGTGCCACGAACATGACCGCGAGCCAGAGTAGATCGCCGCTTTGCAAGGGGATCATCGCTGCGCTAGCGGCGCCGTCCATCAGGACATCGACGGATGACATGTGAATCATTCGGCGGCCCGCGCTCAATAGAAGCGAGCCAATACGTCGAGTAACGATCGAATACTCCCAGCCTGCGGGGGGTTCCGACCGCCTGGTCGGTCGGGCTCGCTACGATCGTCGCTCGGTCGCCCCGAACGATCAGAACTGGTACCGCCGGTCGTCGTTTTGCTGTGCCTGGGGGAACTGATCGGCCCCCGTCATCTCGTCGAAGGTCATCCCCGAGAGGTACTCGTCGTAGGTACAGTCGTACTGTGACCGGAGGTGGAAATCGAGAGTCCCTCGCTCGACGGTCGTCTGAAAGAGGAGGTGGATCGCCCGGCGTACCAGTTCGTCGGCGTCGTCGGGTTCGAGCGCCGTCGTTAACATCGCCAGCTCGTTGCGCGTCTCACGGTCGAGGGTAACGTCGAGATTTTCACCGAGGTCGCCGTACTGCGTCTGCAGATCGTCGGACAGCTCGTCCAGTGTCATATCACCTCGCTCGCGAGCCGCGTGGAAACGCCTTTCGACACCACCGTCCGCCAGGACGCTCCAGAGATGAATCGCCAGGCAAAAGCCAGCCAGTGGCCTACGCTGAGACGATGAGCGAGGAGTTGCCCGGCTCACTGCCAGCCGATCGTGACCAGGTCCGGGCGGCGTTGATCGAGTGGTACGAGGCAGACCACCGCTCGTACCCCTGGCGTGAGACCACGGATCCGTACGAGATACTCGTCTCGGAGGTGATGAGCCAGCAGACACAGCTCGATCGCGTCCTCGAGGCCTGGAGCAACTTCCTCGACCGGTGGCCCACTGTCGCTGACCTGGCGTCGGCCGATCAATCCGCGGTCGTCGCGTTCTGGTCGGCCCACTCGCTGGGCTACAACAATCGGGCACGGTACTTGCACGAGGCGGCGAACCAGGTGCGAGACACGTTCGACGGCACGTTCCCGACCGAGCCGGACCAGCTCGAAGAACTCCAGGGCGTCGGGCCCTACACCGCGAACGCGGTCGCCTCGTTCGCGTTCAACAACGGCGACGCGGTCGTGGATACGAACGTCAAGCGCGTTCTCCATCGCGCGTTCGACGTGCCCGACGAGGACGCTGCCTTCGAAGCGGTCGCCAGCGCGCTCATGCCACCTGGGGAATCGCGCGTGTGGAACAACGCCATCATGGAACTCGGTGGCGTCGCCTGCGAGAAAACGCCAGCCTGTGATAGTGCGGGCTGTCCCTGGCGCGAATACTGTCACGCGTACGAGACCGGCGACTTCACCGCCCCGGACGTCCCCACCCAGCCCAGCTTCGAAGGCAGTCGTCGACAGATGCGTGGGCGAGTCGTCCGTGCGCTCGGTGAGAACGAGCGAATGGACATCGATAGTCTCGGCCATCGCGTTCGCGTCGATTACAGCCCGGACGGCGAATACGGCCGGTCGTGGCTCCGAGAACTCCTCAACGATCTCCAGGCCGACGGCCTCGTGGAAACCACGGTCGCCGCCGATGGTGACGTTGCGGGTGAGTCCACCGCGGGCGAAGCCACGGACGGGGAAGCCGGGGACGGGACGCTGTTCGTGTCCTTACGTGGCTGACTGGCAGTCACCGTGATCCACGCCATTGCAGGATCAACGTCGCTATGGGGCTCGGAACGCTCGCGTGGGGTATGAGCGAAATTACCGTCGTCGCGATCTGTGGCAGTCTTCGCGACGAGAGTTACACCCGCCTGGCGCTGGAACACGCACTCGATGCGGCACGGGCGGAGGGGGCCACGACGGACCTGCTCGACCTGCGAGAGTGGGAGCTACCCGTGTTCGACGCCGACGCCGACGATGCAGGCGATGCACTGGCCTTCCGTGAGCGAGTGCGCGCGGCGGACTCCATCCTCCTCGGCACGCCGATGTATCACGGCTCGTACTCCGCACCGCTGAAAAACGCGATCGATTACTGTGGCTTCGACGAGTTCGAGAAGAAAACCGTTGGCGTGCTCGGCGTCGCCGGTGGCAGCTTCCCGATCACCGCCCTCGAACACCTCCGCTCGGTCTGCCGGGCACTCGACGCGTGGGTGATCCCTCATCAGGCCGCCGTGCCGCGAGCCGCCGGGACGTTCGAAGACGGCCAGTTCGTCGACGACAGCGTCGCCGCGCGCGTCGCGACGCTGGGGGAGGAAGCAGTTCGCTTCGCCAACATCGAGGCGGACCCAGCGAGCTTCGAGAGCGAGGAAAACGTCGGCGCAACAGACTGACCCAATTACCCTCCAGGGAGGTGGCGACCGAGCCGGCGTGGAAAAGAGCAACGATGAAACGGCCCGGCGTCGAATCCAGTCGCGTGACCCAGTGGGTCGAGGAACCGGCGGGTGGGCGCGACCGCGGACCGAAGGGAGTGGCCAGGGCGTGGATCGAGGTGCTCGTCCGGCCAGCGAGGTTCTTCCGAACCGGTATCGGCACCGGCGATCAGGCGCCTGGCCTCGTCTTCGCACTGGTCGTGGTGTTGATCGAGGAGGCGAGTCGGTTCGGCGTCGTCTACCTCGCGGCGCGCGGAACGATCGCCACCGGGCCCTTCGACTATCCAGTACTCGGTGACCTCGGGGCGCTCGAATCCCTGCTGCTCTTGCTAGTCGTGGTGGTGTTCGTCGCCCCCATCACCCTGCATCTCGTTGCAGCCCTCCAGACCATCCTGCTCAGGCCGTTCGCACCGGACCGCGGGGGCGTGAGTGAGACCGTCCAGGTCATCGCGTACGCGACGGCGCCCTGCGTCTTCGCTGGCCTGCCGGTTCCCGCGATCCGTCTCGCTTGCGTGCTCTGGGGGGCCGGACTCTACGTGTATGGGACGAGCGTCGTTCACGACGTTTCCCTGCCAACCGCCCTCGCCGTCGGCGCCCTCCCCGCGCTGATCGTGTTCGGCTACGCCTATCGCGGCGTGCTCGCCGGCAGCATACTGCTCGGTATCTGACGGTAGTTTTTACGGGCGCGCGCCGCGCGGTCCAAGACATGCTGACAATCGACCTCGATGATTTCATGTTCGAACTCAAGGACGGGGCAGTCAAACACGTCGGCCCGTCGAACCGCACTGCCACCGTCAAACTGTACGACGTCACAGAAGCCGAAGCCAGGCCGTTCGGCGACGAGCGAGTGAAACTCGCCTTTACTGCAGACGACGATAACGAAGCGGAAGTCGCGCTCTTTTCGGCCGAGGCCGAAGCCTTGCGGGACGAACTCGACGAGGCCCTGACAGACATCGACGAGACGGCCTGAGAGCGATTGGTTCGGGTCGACCCGCCCCGGCAAGAGATTCGACAACCGTTTTAGTGGCGAGGGACTTCCATCGTTCAATGGGTTCGTGTATCATCTGCGGTACGTCTGTTGACGGCCGCATCTGTTCGCATCACGAAGAAGACGTAGTGTTTGAATTCCGCGGCGATCATCCGAATCAGTTGACGACGGATCGATTCTACCGTGGCACGGTCGACGGCTTCGCCGAGTTCGGCGTGTTCGTCGACATCGGCGACCGCGTGACGGGCCTGCTGCACCGGAGCGAGCTCGACCGACGGCTCGATTCACTGGACTGGGACGCCGGCGACGTGGTCTTCGTCAAGGTCCAGAACGTCCGTGACAACGGCAACGTCGACCTCGGCTGGTCGATCCGCCAGTCCGAGCGTGAGTTCCGTGGCACGCTCGTCGACGACCCCGAGTGGGACAACGAACGACTCAAATCCGAGGTTGAAGACGACGAGGCCGCGGAGGCCGATTCGGGAAACGCGAAACGCGGTAGCGGGGGCGCCGAAGCCGTCGAAAGCGACTCCCTCGCTGCCGACGAGAACGGAGGGGATGACGAAAGCCCGGCAGCTGCCGAGCGTGCTGCAACTGGCGCCAGCGAGGAAAGCGTCGCCGTCGCGGCAACGACGGAGCACAGCGGTTCCAGCGGCGAGGAAACGACGTCGGCTGACGGCGCCGGAAACGAGGCCACCGAGACGAGCGCCAGCGAGAGCGCCGTCGTCGCCGAGACGGAGAGTTCGGACGAGGCTGCCGAGCCGACCGTCGTTCGCGTCGGTGCCCTGACCGACCACGAAGGCGAGGACGTTCGGCTGGAGGGAGTCGTGGCCGACGTCAATCAGACGAGCGGCCCGACCGTGTTCACCATCCGTGACGAGGACGGCGCCGTGGAGTGTGCCGCCTTCGTCGAGGCTGGGGTTCGAGCCTACCCGGATGTCGAGGAGGACGACGTCGTGCGACTCGACGGCGAAGTACGCCGCCGTCGCGGCGACATCCAGGTCGAAACCGACGCGCTGGTCGTACTCGACGACGAGGAGCGAGACGCGGTCGAGCGTCGGATGGCTGACGCACTCGACGAGCGCGCCCGACCGGACGCGGTCGACCCACTCGCCGACGATCCGACTGTCGAGGCCCTGTCCGAGGAGGTCGTCGAAGCGGCGACGGCGATCCGGCGCGCGATCCTCACGGACCGGCCGGTCATCGTCCGACACGCGGCCACGGCGGACGGCTACGCTGCCGGCGTCGCACTCGAACGGGCAACCCTTCCACTCGTTCGGGAGCAACACCGGCAGGCCGACGCGGTGTATCACTACTTCGACCGACGGCCGCTGGAGGGTGGCGTCTACGACATGGACGACGCTACGAAAGACACCACGGGGATGCTGGAAAATCGTGAGCGACACGACGAGAAGCTGCCACTGTTCGTCTTCGTCGCCGCGGGCGGGACCGCCGAGAGCCTGGATGGCTTCGAACTCCTCTCTGTGTACGGCGCGCCACGCGTCGTCATCGACGACGTCGACGCCGACGACGAGATCGCCGATGCCGTCGAGACCATCGTCAGCCCGGCAGTGGCCGAGGCCGCGCCCGACGAGACGACCGCGACGACGCTCGCCGCGACAGTCGCAGCCCACGTCAACGACGACGTGCGGGCGGAACTGGGACACTTGCCGGCTGTCAGTTACTGGGACGACGCCCCGGCGGCGTACCTCGAACTCGCGGCCGACGCGGGCTACGACGAAGCGGCCGTTCGCGACGTCCGCGAAGCCGTCGCCCTCGAAGCGTTCTACCAGTCCTACGAGGACAAGCGCGAACTGATCACCGACCTGCTGTTCGGTGACGACGAGGACGACGTCAGCGCACTCGCCGGAAACGTCGCCGAGCAGTTCCGTGAGAAACTCGGTGACGAAATCGAGACCGCCATCGCGAATCTGAAAGTCCACGGCGTCGACGGCGTTCGCGTCGCCGTGCTCGACACGGACGCGTTCACGCACCAGTACGACTTCCCACCGGCGACGCTCTTGCTCGATGCACTCGCCCGCGAGGTCGACGACGTCGATGCGATCATCGGCGTCGGCATGGACGCACTGTACCTGCGCGCCGACGGTGTCGACGTGGCCGGCGTCGCCTGGGAAATCGGTGAGGCGGTGCCCGACGCCGCTGTGACGGTCCGGAACACCCGTGAAGGTCGACTGCGCTTCCTCTCGGGCAAACGCGATGCCGTCATCGACGCCGCGCTCGACGCGCTCGCCGAGCAGTTGTAAGGCGGGCCGAGTACCGCGGGCGAACATTTTTCGCCGATCCAGACCCGACGAATGGTATGTCTCACGAACATGTCGTCCAGGAGGACGACGTCGACTGGACGGCATACGAACCGGACGTAGACCACGAATTCCACCGGAAGCAATTGGGACGGGCCGCAGGGAGCGAGGGCCTCGGCGTCAGCCGCTATTCGATCCCACCGGGGAACGGGACCTGGCATCGCCACTACCACACGGCCAACGAGGAAGGGCTGTACGTCCTCGAGGGCACCGGGACGCTCGTACTCGGTCCCGATGAGGAGGAAATTTCCCTCGCCGCTGGCATCTTCGCATCGTTCCCGGCGGACGAACGGGGCGTCCACGCTATCGAAGAGGGTGAGGACGGGCTGGAGTTGCTCATGCTCTCGGAGATGAACGAGCCCGACGTTGCCGTCTACCCGGACGAGAACATGGTCGGCCTGTACGTCGGCTCGCCGCCCGGTGGCGACAGCGAACAGCGAACGCTCCCGGAGTACTTCGACCTCGGCGCCGAGCGAGAGTACTGGGAGTGAGTGCACACCACGGAGCGACACGCTTATTCACGCGAGCGAGCCAGCCTAGGGTAGTCACCGATGAGTTCCGAAACCCCCGACGGGACGGCTGAGACGGCCGACGTCGACGCGATCGATCGGGTGTGCCAGGAGCTCGTCGACCGGATTCTCGCCGGTGAGATCGATCGGGACGAGGTCGAGAGCGCCAAGATGGAGGTGTGTTCGAAGTACTCTTCGCCGAAAGTGCCGAAGAATTCGACACTCATCGACTTCGGACCCGACGAGAAGCGCGAAGAGCTCGAAGCGGTCCTCCAGCGCAAGCCAGTACGGACTGCCTCGGGCGTCTCGCCAATCGCGATCATGACCTCCCCGAAGGGCTGTCCGCACGGGAAGTGTCTGTACTGCCCCGGTGGCCCGGACTCGGAATTTTCCTCCGCCCAGTCCTACACCGGCGACGAACCCGCCGCGGCCCGGGGCCAGCAAAACGACTACGACCCGTACGGCCAGGTCACCCTGCGGCTCGAACAACTGCGCAAGATCGGTCATCCTGTCGACAAAGCCGAACTGATCATCATGGGCGGCACGATGACCGCCCGCAGCCACGACTACCAGGAGTGGTTCGTCAAGCGTGCGCTCGAGGCGATGAACGAGTACGACCCCGAGGGAACGCCGGAGCCATCCGAGGTCGAAAGCTTCGCCCAGGACCCCGACGAGTACGAGTTCCGCTATCTCGAAGACGTCCTCACCGAGAACGAGACGGCCGACGTCCGCAACGTCGCGACCACCTTCGAGACGAAGCCAGATTGGTGTGACCCCGAGCAAATCGACCGAATGCTGGATCTGGGCGGCACGAAGGTGGAAGTCGGCGTCCAGACGACCTACGACGAGATCAATCGGGCGATGCATCGTGGCCACGGCACCCAGGACTCGATCGATGCGAACCGACGGCTCCGCGATTCGGGTTTCAAGGTCGGCTTCCACATGATGCCGGGCCAACCCGGCATGAGCCAGGAGATGTGCCTGGAAGACTTTCGGCGCATCTTCGAAGAATCCGACTGGCGACCGGATTACCTGAAGATCTATCCGACACTGGTCGTCGAGGGCACGGCGGTGTACGACATGTGGCACAGAGACGAGTTCGAGCCACTGGACAACGACGCCGCAGCGGAGCTGGTGGCCGAAATCAAGTCGATGATTCCACGGTACACCCGGCTCCAACGTGTCCAGCGGGACATTCCGGCCGATCACATCGAGGGCGGCGTCTGGAAGTCGAACCTCCGCCAACTGGCCCGCCAGCGGATGGACGACCACGACTGGACGTGTGAGTGCATCCGCTGTCGCGAGGTCGGGCACAACGACGAAGCGCCCGAGAACGTGGAGATGGACGTCATGACCTACGAGGTCGGTGGCGGCACCGAGCACTTCATCTCCTTCGAGGATTTCGAAAAGGACCTCCTGGTCGGGTTCTGTCGGCTTCGGTTCCCGAACGACCCAGTGCGTCGCGAACTGGAAAACGCCGCCATCGTTCGAGAACTCCACGTCTATGGAAGCCAGGTCGGGGTTGGTCACGCGGCACAGGCCGCGAGTGAGACAGCAGGCGAGGCCGACGTCGATCAACACCAGCATCAGGGGTATGGCCAGGCACTGCTGGCCGAAGCCGAACGACTCGCTGTGGAGGCTGGCTATCCGAAACTCGCCGTCATCTCCGGTATCGGCGTCCGACAGTACTACCGTGAGAAACTGGACTACCGCCAGGACGGGCCGTACGTCTCCAAGCGACTGTGAGCGAGAGGCAGGCAGCTTCGAGCGCTGGCGCGGCGGTCGGTCGCCCAAACGCGTTATCTTCCCCGAGCACCACATCCCTCCATGGCCCGGGAGTTGACCGACGGGGTCTGGCTGTTCGACCTCGGTTTCGTCACACCATTTCGTTCGAACGCATACCTCATCGACGAATCCGCGATGAGTGATGTCGACGGCGACGACCTGACATTGTGTGACGTCGGCCTCTGGCGCAATCGACCCTCGATACGGAGCGAGTTCGATGCCCTCGGCTATGGATTTAAAGACCTGGACCGCATCCTGCTGACCCATTACGATCTCGATCACGTTAGCGGACTCGGGCGAATCCTCGATGACTTCGACGGGCCGGTGTACCTGGGCGCGGGCGATGTGGACCTGTTGAACGGCGCGGATCTCCCCGACCCCCTCCATCACAAAGGCATGTTTCACCGGGTCGCCAGGCGACTGTTTCCGCTCCCAGCGGCCGCAGACGTCCACCGCGTTACGGATGGGGATCGAATTGGCAAGTTCACGGCGTACGCCACGCCGGGTCACAACCACGGCCACACCGTGTACGCTCACGACGCCAGCGTCGCGATCCTCGGTGACCTCGTCTGGGAGGAACGGGGCTTGCTGACGACACCATTCTGGCTCGACTCCTACGACATGCGGGAGTTGCGAGAGAGCGTCGAGACACTTGCCGATCGCATGGACCCGTTCGAGGTTGCGGCGATGGGGCATGGCGATCCCATCGTCGGTGGTGGCTACGACGCCCTCCGTGCCCTGGTCGAACGGCTCTGAGAGGCGGGGCGACGTCTCGCTGCCAGGCCCGTCTTTTTGTGCAGTGCCCCCGAGGTGCCAGCTATGTCGCCACAGGTTGCCATCGTCGGCGCCGGCGCGGCCGGAGCAGCCGCGGCAACCATGCTCGAGGACCTCGGAACCGTCACCGTCTTCGAGGCGGAGGACGCCGTCGGCGGTCGCAGTCGAACGCGAGCGCGTGCGGGCTGTCTATTCGAAATCGGAGCGAACTACCTCACCGAAACTGACGAGCGTGTGACAGCGCTGATCGAGGAACGCATCCCTGCAGCGGAGCTACTCGAACTCGACGGCGACGTGTGGACGTTCGACGGCGCTGGAACGATCGAGGCGGGTCACGGGACGGACAGCCGGCGCTTGACGTGCCACGAGGGCCTCTCCAGGATTCCGTCCGCCTTGCTCGAAACCGTTAGCGCTGAGCTCATCCTCGAAACCCGAATCGACGCCCTCGAACTCACCGAGGGGGACTGGCGAATACGAGACGCCGAGGGGCAGGACCACGGTATCTTCGATGCCGTTGTATTGACGCCACCGGCACCACTGACCGCCGACATTTTGGGTCGCTCCGAGTGGTCCCACGCCGACTGCCGCAACGTGCGTGAAGCGATCGAGTCAGTCCCGTACCGACCCATCACCAGCGTGGCGCTACACTACCCATTCGACATCGACCGCCCCTGGTATGCGGCGGTCAACGATGACGGAGAGCACCCGATCAGCTGGATCGCCCGGGAGGACGCCAAACCGTCTCACGTCCCCGACGGGGAGAGCGTGCTCCTCGTCCAGTGTTCGAGTGAGTTCACTATCGAGTCCTACGAGGCCGACACTGTCGACGTGGTCGATCGAGTGAGCGCGCTCACGGCCGATCTCCTGGACGACGAACGCCTCGCGGCGCCTGACTGGAGTGAGCATCACTGTTGGCGGTATGCGGTCCCAGAATCCGGCGTGTCGACGGCGGAACTCGACTGTGCGGAGGATCACGACCTGTACGCCGCCGGTGACTGGGTGGTCGGTGAAGACCGACTCAACGGTGCGCTCCGGAGCGGACTCCAGACCGGCGAGACCGTCCGGGACGCACTCGAGTGAGCACGGTCTGGCCTGGACCGGTTCGAAGCGGTTTTGCGTCGGGCTCCGTTCCATCGACGCATGGATCCGAAGCGGGAGCTGACGAGCGTCGACATCGCGGCCGTCGCCACGGAGCTGTCGGCCTATCGCGGCGCGGCCCTCGACAAGGCGTATCTCTATCCCGACGAGTCGCTCCTGCGTCTGAAACTTCGCCACTACGAACACGGCCGCATCGAGGTGCTCCTACAGGTCGGCGATCCGAAGCGCGTGCATGTCACCGACGTCGACCGAGTGCCGACCGCGCCCGAGCGCCCGCCGAACTTCGCGATGATGATGCGAAATCGGATGACTGGCGCCGAACTCGCCGACGTCTCACAGTTCGCCTTCGATCGCGTGCTGACAATGCGGTTCGAGCGGGACGACGGCTCGACGACGGTGGTCGCGGAACTGTTCGGCGACGGCAACATTGCGGTGCTGGACGAGTCCGACACGGTCGTCGACTGTCTGGACACCGTGCGGCTGAAATCTCGGACCGTCGCGCCTGGGTCGAAGTACGAGTTCCCGTCGGCACGATTCAATCCGCTGACGGCCGAGCGTGACCGCCTCGCCGAGCGAATCCGACAGTCCGATGCCGACGTCGTGCGCACCCTCGCGACGCAGTGTAACTTCGGTGGCCTCTACGGCGAGGAACTGTGTACGCGCGCCGACGTTCCCTACAACATTGCCGTCGAGGAGTTGAGCGAGGAGCAGCTCACTGACCTTCATCGGGTCATCAACGACCTCGGCAACCGCCTCGCCGATGGTGACTTCGACCCGCGAATTTACTTCGAAGCAGACGAGGAGGACGTTGATTCAGACGACGGCACACGAAAGCCGGTCGACGCGACGCCATTCCCGCTCGAAGAGTACAGCCACCTCCCCAGCGACGGCGTCGAGACGTTCAACGAAGCACTCGACGACTATTTCAACGGTCTCGAAGCGGCAGAACGAGCGGAGTCGGAGACGACCGGCAGCGAGGCCCCGGATTTCCAGGCGGAGATCGAGAAGTTCCAGCGAATTATCGACCAGCAGGAAGGCGCCATCGAAGACTTCGAGGAACAAGCAGCGGCCGAACGCGAGAAAGCCGAACTCGTGTACGCGCGCTACGACCTCGTCGACGACGTTTTGTCGACGATCCAGGGTGCCAGGGCAGACAGCATTCCCTGGGATGATATCGCCGAGCGATTCGAGGACGGGGCCGACCAGGGAATCGAGGCCGCTGAGGCTGTCGATTCGGTCGACGGGAGCAAGGGCACCGTCACCCTGGACCTCGACGGGACGCGCGTCACGCTCGAAGCCACGACCGGCGTCGAGAAAAATGCCGACCGACTCTACCAGGAAGCAAAGCGCATCGAGGAGAAGCAGGCGGGTGCTCGGGAAGCCATCGCGGAGACGCGCGAGCAACTCGCGGCTGCAAAACAGCGACGCGAGGACTGGGACGCGGGGGAGAACGGCGAGTCCGCAACGGACGGCCCAACAGATGAGGAGGAACCCGCGGACGTCGATTGGCTCTCCCGAGCATCCATCCCGATCCGGCAGACCGAGGAATGGTACGAACGGTTCCGCTGGTTCCACACGAGCGATGACTTTCTCGTGATCGGTGGTCGCAACGCCGAGGACAACGAGGCACTCGTGGAGAAGTATCTGGAACCGGGCGACCGATTTTTGCACGCACAGGCCCACGGCGGTCCGGTGACCGTCCTCAAGGCGACGGGGCCGAGCGAGGCGGGCCACGACGTCGACATCCCCGAGCGCAGCGTCGAAGAGGCCGCGCGGTTCGCCATCTCGTACTCCTCAGTCTGGAAGAACGGCGTCTTCGCCGGGGACGTCTACGCCGCCGACCCCGACCAGGTCTCGAAGACGCCAGAAAGCGGGGAGTATCTGGAGAAGGGCGGCTTCGCGATCCGCGGCGATCGGGACTACTACCGCGACGTGCCGGTCGGGGTCGCCGTCGGCATCACTTGCGAAGATCAGACCCAGGTGATCGGCGGGCCACCAGCCCCGATCACCGAGCAAGCAGCGACGACGATCCATCTCGAACCCGGCCAGTACGCACAGAACGATACCGCAAAGCGTTGCTATCGGGAGTTCAAAGCCCGCTTCGCCGACGACAGTTTTGTCCGGAAAATCGCCAGTCCCGATCTCATTCAGGAGTTCTTGCCACCCGGTGGCAGCCGTATCATCGAGGAGTGAGGCGCCACGGCTGGCACCATCGATTTATTTAAGTTATCGCGAGACAACATGTTGAATAATGATCCTTTCGAGCGACTGCAGCAGGCGTGAGCGGGGGAGAGAAGACTGTGGCACCCAGGAGGGACGTCGTGGCACGTAATCTCATCAACCTCGCGGTCGTCGTGCTCGTCGCAGCACTCGCCGTGCAGGCCGCAGGCGCGAGTGTCGGCAACGCGGCCCTCCAGCAACAGGAGCCAGCGCCAACGGCGGGCAGTGGGGCTGACGCGATTTACGTGTCCGAGAACGGGGACGCAGTGCTCGTCTACGAGGCGACGCCGGGAGCGAACGACGTCAACCGGACCGAGTTCGGGCTCAGTACGGCCGAAAACCTGGCGTATCTTCGGATGAGTGACCCCGTCGAGGATTCGCCCGAGGTCCGTGGGGCGTTCGTCCTCGAAGCGACGCGGAACGCCCTCGCGACGCGGGGCAACCTCTCCATGCCCACTCCCGACGCGATTCGCTCGTTTTCCGTTACCGCGACCGGTTCGACGACGAACGAGTCCTCGCAATCGGACCTGTCACTGTCGGTGACGGCGCTCGACGAGTCGGGGATGTCACAGGCGATCAAGACGGCGAACACGAGTGGCTCGGTCACGACGACTGCCGATTCCGTGCGCGCGACGGGACGGCTCTCGGTCGACAGCGGGATTCCGGTCCCCGCGAGTGCCCACCAGTCACTGGACGCGAGTCTCAGCACGGAATCTGGTGAGTACGTGCTGACCGTCGAGCAATCCACGATTCGGAATCCACAACGACAGCAGATCCCACGGGACGAGACGGCGGCTCGGGAAGCCCTGCAACTGCAGTACGGCTCACTCGCGGCCGCCCTTGACGGCTCCGCATCGGTCGACCTGGAATCCTACGAGGCGACGGAGGTCTCCGGTGGCGTCCGCGTCGAACAGGCCTACACCGTGCGTCTCTCTGGGGTCGACGAGGGGCTCCAGCAATCCGTTCGCCGTGAACTGGCGAGGAGCCCCGAGATACCCGACGAGCAGGCCGATCGACTGGCAACCGCACTCGCCGACGTCGAAATCGAAGACGTGAGTCTCCAGTACTCGGTCGACGGCGACGGTGCGACCGCGAACCTTCGCGTGGACGTCTCGAATTACGGCGACCTCGCGATGGCGTACCTCGAGGTCATATCCTCCATGGAGAACACGGGTGTGATGGCCAGTGACCTCGACCGATTACAGGCAACCCTCGAAGCCCAGCGAGCAGCCGACCTCGAACAAACGATGACGTGGTCGGGCACCCTGAGCCACCCCGACAGTGACAGTGTTCACGGGGAGTTCGAGTACCACGCGTCGGCCTCGAACTGGGCTGCCTACGTCGACGAACTCGAATCTCGCGACGTTCCCTCGATCGAGACGCGGTACGCAATCGAGGGTGCCGTGGAGGACGAGCGGCTGGTGTTCGATGGCAACGCATCCATGGTCGACGCGCGGCTGTACGAAGAGTTACTGCGAGCAGTCCCTGTCGAGGACGAAGCCAGTGCCGAAACAGCGCGAGTGATGACAGCGCTCCGCGCTGCACAGCCACAGCGGGGCAAACTCGTGACCCGCTACGACGCGGACGGCTTCCACCTCGAGGCCGGTGCCGCCTTCGACAATCTCAGCGCGCTGCGTGATGGGATCAGCGAGGAGGCCACCCTGCCGCCCGTGACGTCGGTCGTGGGTCGAATGGACGACAGCGGTGGCAGCACCTACGTGACTGTCGAGGGTGCGATCGATGGAGCGGTCTCCGAAGCGGAAGTCCGGTCACTATCCTACGTCGACGACGAGACGACTGTCTACTTGCCAGGAGAGGGCCAGCGAGACTTTCCCTCGATGGACGTAGAGCGAGCGCAGAACTTCCTGGACTTCGAGGTGACGACGGGCGCGAGCGGCCCAGGATTCGGCCCAGTTGCGGCGCTTCTGGCCCTGCTCGGGGCCACGCTCTGGGTCGCCCGAAAGGACTGAGGACGAGGTAAAGGGGGGAGGCCCGGATCACAGATCCTGGCCGACTACCCGATGACACTCGGCGATTTCGTTGATGCTGGATGCGGCCTTTGTCGATGTACGCCGCACCGCTGAGAGGTAAGTCACCCTTAGCCACCGCTCGACCGTCGTACCACTGGCGACGCCGGGCTTACCAGCGTCGTACTCGCTGGATACTATTCGGGGAACTCCGCGTGGGGCAAGTGGGCTCGAACGCCCGAGTGAGCACCAATGACACAACAACAGACCCAGTTCGAAACACCCCAGCAGACAGGCCAGACCGCACAGCAGCCACCGACGCAGCAATCGCCGTCGAGTGCCGGGCAGGGCAGCCAACAGATGGGTGCCCAGGAGTATTCTCAGACCGGACAACAGATGGGGACACAGCGTGGTCAGCAGAGCGCACACTCATTCGGCCAGCAGCGTGGCGGCCAGGCTGGACAGCAGGGCAGTGTACCGGCCGGACAGGGAGGGGGACAGCAGTTCGCTCAGCCCGGAGCCTCCCAGAGTGGCCATCAAGGCAGTCAGTTCGGGAGCCAGCAGGGCGGCCAGACCGGGGGCCAGAAAAGTCATGGTTGGCGGCTGCAGGACGTCGAATCGCCACAACAGCGCGAGGCGGTCCAGAACGTGCTTCGCGCCGTCGAAACCTGTTCCTGGTGTGCGGATCAGTGTATCCAGGAAGGTAGCCCGAAGATGGTCGAATGTATCCGGCGCTGTGAGGACGTCGCAGAGCTAGGCGAAACTGCCCTCGCACTGATCCCGCGGCAATCCCGGTACACCCAGTCCATCGTCCAGACGCTCCAGCAGGCCGCACAGGACTGCGCCCAAGAATGTTCCCAGCACTCTCACGCTCACTGCCAGGAGTGTGCGCAGGTACTCGAAGGCACGATCCGCTCGCTGCAGGATTTCACCAACAGCCAAAAGCAACAGGGCGGTCAGCAGCAGCGCCAGGGGAACCAGCAGATGGTGCCCCAGGCCGGCGGCATCCAGTAGGGACCGCCAGAAGGGCTACACGCTATTTTTTGTAACGCCACGAACGGGCTCGGTACGTAGGACTCAGAATGGTATAACTTAGATGTCGGAGCGGGATAAAATTGATATCGAAGGGCGATTCGCGCACCCGATACTCGACAATCCCCTCGTCGCACCTGAGGAGAATCAATGCGAGTGCAGACCGCGCTCGAAAGGGGAGCGCCCAAGGGCTCGGCGGTATTGACGTCTGGTATATGCGGATTCAGGACCGGCACGCGACGGCGGAAGGCCGCGAGCGCGTGACCCTCGTCCCCGAAACTCTCGACGACCTCTGGCACCTCACCTACATCATCGAACCGGGTGATCGCGTGGCCGGTGACACGACGCGACGCATCCAGCGCAACGACGAGCAACTCCGCGACACGGGCGGCGAGCGCGAGCACCTCTGGCTCGAACTCGCCGTCGAAGAGGTGGAGTTCGCGAAGTTCGCCAACCGCCTGCGCATTGCCGGCACGATCGAGGAGTGTTCTCGCGAGGATCAACTCGGCCTCCATCACACCCTCAACGTCGAGGAGACCACGGAGATCGAGATCGAAAAGCTCTGGAAAGCCGACCAGAACGACCGACTCGAGGAAGCCGTCGAAGCGACGGACAATCCCGACATCGCCATCGCGACGGTCGAAGAGGGAGAGGCCAACGTCCACACGGTCGCCCAGTACGGGACCGAAGAACGCGCGACGATCACGTCGACGACGGGAAAGGGCGATTACGCCCGGCCACGGGAGGAACTGTTCGCGGAACTCACCGCCGTCCTCGCACGGATGGACGTCGACGCGATCATTCTCGCCGGGCCAGGCTTTACCAAACGCGACGCGCTGGCGTACATCGAGGAAGAAACGACGGATCTCGCTGGCAAGATCACCGTCGTGGATACGAGTGCCATTGGCGACCGTGGCGTCCACGAGGTGCTCAAGCGTGGGGCCGTCGAAGACGTCCAGGCAGAAACCCGTATCGCCGCCGAGGCCGACCGCATCGACGAACTCATGGAACGGATCGCGACCGGGGAGACGGTCGCATACGGCCCCGAGAACGTCGCGGAGGCCGCCGATTTCGGTGCCGTCGAGGAGTTACTCGTCCTCGACGAGCGATTGCGCCGCGAACGCTCGAAGGAAGGCGAGTGGTCGATTGACGTCGACGACGTCGTTCGAACGGTCGAGCAGCAGGGCGGAAGCGTCACTGTGTTTTCCAACGAGTTTGAGCCAGGGCAGCAACTGCGCAACCTCGGCGGCATCGCAGCGTTGCTCCGATATCGGCTGCAGTGAGGCTGGCGACTCCCGTTATCGTTTTCGGTAATAGCGAGGAAACGACTTTCAACAGTCACCGAGAGTAATACATACTTACCCCGGTCTCCCTCAAAATGTCATTCGAAGAACAGCCAGATTTCGCGAGCCAGGTCGCAGACCTCAATAAATACGGACAGGCGCTCAATCGCTGTGAGAGTGTCGAAGAGGTCGTCTCGCTAACCCTGGAAGCGATGTCGTTGCTTTTCGAGTTCTCCTCCGCGACGTTCGTCGAGGTTCGGGATGGTGATCTGCAGGTGGTTCACAGCACGAATCCAGCCTTCTCCCCGAACGACGAACCGAGCACCGTCGCCGCGGAAGCCGCCACCACCGGCGAAACTGTCAGCGCGACTGGCTCGAGTGCCAAGACCGTCCCTGGCAGCGACACCACGGCAGCGCTAGCGGTACCAGCCAGCATCGTCGACGAGGTCACCGCGGTGCTCGTCACACGGTCGAGTACGGGGACTGAATTCGACGAGAGCCACATCCGCCCCCTCGAAATCCTCGCTTCGCACGCCGCGACTGCGATCAGTAACATCCGCTCCCGGGAACGGCTCGAACGGGCGCGGCGTGATCTGGAAACCCGCAAGGAAATGGTCGAGATGTACGACCGTCTCCTCCGTCACGACCTGGGGAACGACCTGCAGGTAATCGCCGGCTTCGCGGACGCCGTCGCCAGCGACGTGGATGGTGAAACTGCCGAGTACGCCGAACGGATCCAGACCGCCTCGCACAACGCCGCCGATCTCATCTCCAGGGTCGGCGACCTGGTGAGTACGCTCGAAGAGCAAGACGAACCAGAGCCCCGAGACCTCCAGTCCATCCTCCAGGCCGTCGTCGATCGCGTTACGTCCCAGTACGACTCGCTCTCGATCGACTTCGACAATGAGGCGGCCGAGTATCGCGTGTACGGTGGCGAGCTCCTCGATTCCGTGTTCACGAACGTTCTGACGAACGCCGCGGTCCACAACGAGGGCCCGGTCTCGGTCACCGTTCGCGTCGACCCGATCGATCGTGACGAACTCGTAGTGGCGGTCGCCGACGACGGCAGTGGCGTCGATCCGGAGGTCCGCGACGAATTGTTCGAGATGGGGGTCAAGGGCCCAGACAGCGAGGGCAGTGGCTTCGGTCTCGGGTTCGTTCGCGCCCTCGTCGAATCATACGGCGGTGATGCAAGGGTCGTCGAGAGCGAGGCCGGCGGCGCTGAGTTCCAATTGCGCTTGCAGCGAGTCTGAGTGGATTCCGTTCCGGTCTCCAGCGCCATCAGTCGACGGCGTGGGCCCCGAGTTCCAGCGTCAGTCCATCCTTGGCGAATCGGACGTCACCGTCGTAGTTTATTCCAATCGAGTCGAGCATGGACTCCTCGCGGCCTTCCGAGTGTGGATAGCGGTGCGTGAGATACACACGATCGACCGCCGGATCGGCCGTTGCCAGCGCTTCCCCCAGTGACGCCGGTGTCGGATGATTCGAGACGTCGACGTCGTCCGGGAACGAGCAATCGTGGACGAGCACGGTTGCGTCGTCTGCGAAGGCCGCGAGTTCCACGAACGCTTCCGAATCGCCGCTTAGAACGGCTGTCGGTACCCCGCCAGGGTCTGCATCGGCTGCGGCGGCTTCCTCGGGAGTAATGCGATACGCGAAACATTGCATCGAGTGGCGCGTCTCCATCGAAGTGATCGAGAATCCAGCGAGTGAAACGTCCCCATCGACGTCGCGAATCGTCAGGTTGAGGCGATCCTGCATGTACTCGTGGACCGAAAACAGCGCCTCGATCAGGTCCGTCGTTCCCGGCGGGCCAGCGATGGTGAGTTCCTCGGCACCGGCGAGCCAGCGGGCTTTCAACAGTGGAAAGAGGTCCGCGACGTGGTCGAGATGGTGGTGCGTCAGGAGTACCGCGTCGACGGCCTCGTACCCGTCCTCGGTGCGAGCGAGGGCGTGGAGGACGCCGCTCCCACAGTCGACCAGCAGGGTCTCCTCGTCCTGGAGCAAGGTTCCACTCTGGAATCGATGGCCGGTCGGCATCGCGCTGCCAGTGCCCAGAAACGTCAAACGCATACCCGGTCGAACTCGTCGGAGGGCCAAAGCGTTGGGGGCGTCAGGGAGACCAAAGGGGCAATTGATGGCCGCCCGTGGGCGAGGTGGGCGGCACAGTTCAATGGATGGGTGCCATCAGTGAAAGGCCAGCGATGGCTCAAACCCGATTTTTAGCGTCAGTTCGAGCGGTAGTACCACCACGCGCCGACGACGGCGAGGGCGAAGACCCCGCCCAGGAAGAACGCCACTCCGGGCTCGATGCCCGGATCGGCAGTCTGCGCGACGGTCCGAATCGCTCGTTCGGTGCCCGCACCGGCGACCTCGGTTGTCGTGGGCTCCCCAGTCGGGGTCGCCTGGGCGGCCTCAACAGCCGTTTCCGTCTTTGGAGCGGGTGTCGACGTCGCCATCGCCTCAGCCGTCTCACCGCCGGCAGACTCAGTCGGCGTTTCGACACTTTGGATACCGACGTTCCCGCCGTCGGAGCCGCCCCCACTCCCGTCCGTCATGACGTCTGTCGTCCCACCACCACCATCACCGTTACCCGAGGATGTGTACCCTCCCGGAGAATCAGTGGAGCCACCACCGCCGCCAAAGGGGAGCAGCGAGTCGCTGCCAAACAGGTGCTGGACGAAGAGGCTCCCGAAAGCGAGGGCACCGATGGCCGGCACGACGCGTTTGACGAGCGAACGGAGGCGGCTCTTTCCATCCTCCGTCCCGACGAACAACACGAGCGGGTCGTCCGGTGGCTCGTACACCGACATCTCCTGGCCCTTCTCGGAGTACCGCGTGCCGGCGACGGCGATGAGATCGACGTCTTCCAGTTTCTCCAGGTGATAGGCCACTTTCTGAATCGACATGTCGAGACGGTCGGCGATCTCGGAGGGGGTGCCTGGGTCGTCGTAAATCTGATTCAACACGTCTCGCGCCGTATCCGAAGCCAGGGCGTCGAGGACCGGTGCGACGTCCTCGTCCACGCCGACGACTTCGAACTCCCCATCCTGGCGAGTGCTCGTCTCGGGGCCCCGCGACGGCAGCAGCGACATATCGTATCTGCGTGTGCCCACCATTATCAACGCCTCGAAGGCTATAATCTCATTTTGAGCGATGGTCCCATCGCTCTAATTCATCTTACGCCGACCGGTGGAACGCTGAAGGGTCGTTTTGAACGATGGCGGAACGCTACTCGATGGCGGCGAGCAACGACCGTCGGGCGTCGGCGGGCAGCGGCGATAGCGGGGGCCGAACGGCCGCGTCGGCGATGACGCCTCGATTCGAAAGTATGGCTTTCATCGTCGCAGCGAACCCGAATTCGACACAGGCGTCGAAAATGGGACCCGCTTGGTCGACCTGCACCTGCCTCGCACGCCCATACTCGCCGTCGGCCACGGCGTCGACGGCTGAGCGCAGTTTCCTCGGAATGACGTGGGAGAGTACGCTGACTGCGCCGTCCGCCCCGAGGGTCGCCGCCGGAACCAGCCCACCGTCGTATCCCTGGTAGACCGAGAAGTCCGCTGGCGTCCGTCGAAGCAGTTCAGTGAAATAGCGTTGATCGCCGCTGGTGTCTTTGATGCCGGCGACTGCCTCGTGCTCGGCCAGCGACCGAACGGTCTCGACGTCGATTTCCTGGCCGACTGTGACTGGAATGTTGTAGAAATACACCGGCGGGTCGGTGTCCGCGAGGGCCGCTTCGAAGAATCGAGTGTTGCCATCCGGGGCCGACGCGGCGTCGTAGTAGGGGGCGACGAGCATCGCCGCGTCGGCGCCCGCGTCAGCCACCATGGACAATCGCTCGCGGACGGCCGGCACGTTCGTCGCACTCGCCCCCGCGATGACCGGCGTGGCGGCCGGCGTGGCCTCGACAGTCGTACGGACGACGGTTTCCAGTTCCGCGGGGCCGAGGGCTGCAAACTCGCCGGTCGTTCCCCCAGGCACGAACCCGTCGACGCCGCTGTCGAGAAGCGTCTCGATGAGTTCGGTGAGCGAATCGGTGTCGACGCGGCCGATACCGTCGGTCGCGTCCTCGAAGGGAGTGACGAGCGGACAGTACAGATCGAAGGTGCTCATACGACCTCCTACACGGCTGGCCGGTTACGTATTACTTTCACCCCGGGGACCAAACCCACTTGACCGTCCATCGCTTCGGTCTCCGTAGATGGACCACCGCGAGCGACTCGCGGCGACGGAGTTGCCCTTCGACCCGGCCGACGTTTCGATCGACGACGCCGACGTCCTCCAGCGCCTTCAGCCCGCCGTTCAGGACTGGTGGGTGTCACAGTTCGGTGGGTTCGTGCCCGAAAACGGCGGCTATTTCTCCCCGCCACAGAAAGAGGCGATTCCGTTGATCGACGAGGACGAGAACGTCCTCATCTGCGCACCGACTGGCAGCGGGAAGACCCTCGCGAGTTTTACGGCGATCATCGACGACTTGCTCGAACGCTCACGGGATGATTGCCTGGACGATTCTGTCTACTGTCTCTACGTCTCCCCGTTGAAGTCCCTCGCGAACGACATCCAGCGGAACCTGGCCGAACCGCTGAATTCGATCACGGAGAACCTGGCCGAGCAGGGTATCGAGGTCGACGTCCGCCAGGCGATTCGACACGGGGATACGAGTGACAGCGAGCGCTCGAAGATGCTCGCCGAGCCGCCCCACGTGCTCAACACCACCCCGGAAACGCTCGCCATCCTGCTAAACAGTCCGAAATTTCGCGAGAAACTCCGCACGGTCGAATACGTCGTGGTCGACGAGATTCACAGCCTCGCGGACGACAAACGCGGCACGCATCTTTCTGTGTCACTCGAACGGCTGGAGGAACTGGCCCACGGGTCACCGACGCGGATCGGATGCTCGGCGACGGTCGAGCCAGTCGAAACTATCGCTGAATATCTCGTGGGCCGGGAGAGCCCAGGGGGACCGGCGCGGGACTACGAGGTCGTCGACGCACGCTTTGCCCGCGACTACGACCTGGAGTTGACCACGCCCACGGACGACCTCATCGGGACGCCACGGGACGTCATCCAGGGGAAGTTCTACGGTCAGCTCCACGAGTTGATCCAGGAAAACACGAACACGCTCGTGTTTACGAACACGCGTTCGGGCGCCGAACGCGTCCTGCACGAACTGCGCGAGCGGTACGCCAGTTACGACGAGGAAAACTCGGGCTGTCACCACGGCAGCCTCTCGAAGGAGAAACGACGTAGCGTCGAACAGCGGCTCAAGGACGGGACCATGGACGTGGTAACGACGTCGACGAGCCTGGAACTGGGCGTCGACATGCCACACGTCGACCTCGTCGTCCAGGTGGGCTCACCCAAGTCCGTCGCATCCCTGCTCCAGCGGGTGGGACGAGCGGGCCACCAGCTCGGAGAGACGGTCACCGGTCGCGTGGTCGCGCTGGATCACGACGAGCTGATCGAGTGTGCAGTGATGCTCGAACGCGCGGAATCGGGCTTCGTGGATCGAGCCTTCGTCCCGGAAAACCCCCACGACGTCGCCGCCCAGCAAGTGTACGGCATGGCGATTGCAGAGGTGCGACCGGAGGCAGCAATTCGGGCGATGCTCCGCCGTGCCTACCCCTACCGGAATTACGACGACGATCGCTACGAGACGCTGATGCGGTATCTCACGGCGGACTATCCCGGGATGGAGGACAGAAACGTCTACGCGAAAATCTGGCGCGACGAGAACGACCGGCCCGACGGCGAGCACCACTACGAGGAGTTCCCCGTCGGGAAGCCACTGGTCGGCAAGCGTGGTCGGTTGGCCCGGGTAATCTACATGACCAACATCGGGACGATCCCGGATTCGTTCACCTGTGACGTGAAAACGCGACAGGGTGAGGAGTGGGTCGGTCAGCTCGACGAGGACTACCTCGACACGCTGGAGCCCGGCGACGTGTTCGTCCTGGGCGGGGATCGGTTCGCCTTCCGATATCGGCGCGGCTCGAAGGTGTACGTCGACCGCACCTCGGACCGGCCGACGGTGCCATCGTGGTACTCCGAGCGGCTACCGCTGTCGTACGACCTGGGTCGAGAGATCCTCGCCTTCCAGGGAGAACTCCTCGACCGCATGGGCGAGGGTGGCCTGCCAGCGGTTCGTTGCTGGCTCCGGGAGTTCCCCGTCGACGAACACGCCGTTCGCGCGCTCGCGAGTACGTATTCCGATCAGATCGCCTACGCAGGGAGCGACTCCATTTCGACCACCGAACGACTGGTGGTCGAAGAGGAACGGGATCGGACGGAGTACGCCAGGCGCTACTACGTCCACAGCGGCTACGGCCGTCACTTCAACGACGGTCTCTCACGGCTCGTCGCGAGCCACGTCGCTCGCAAGGCAGATGCGAACGTGTCGGTCGCCGTGGCCGACGACGGGTTTGCACTCTCGATGCCACTGAACCGCAAAGTCGACGTGCCCGGCATCCTCCGTGGTCTCGACCCGGACGACGTGCGCGAGGACCTCCGTGGCGCGCTGGATGGCACCGACCTGCTCAAGCGATACTTCCGCATCAACGCAACGCGGTCGCTCATGATACTCAAGCGATACAAGGGCTACGAGAAATCCGCCAGCGAACAGCAAGTGAACAGCGAGATGCTGCTGGGCTTTGCCAGTGATCTCGACGAGTTCGCCGTCGTCGAAGAAACGTCCCGGGAATTGCTGGAGGATCGGCTCAACGTCGCGGGGATCGAACAGGTCGTCGGCGCCATCGCCGACGGTGACGTTTCGATCGTCCACGAGCGCGTCGACTCACCCTCGCCACTCGCCTTCGGCCTGGCAACCCTCGCGGCCACCGACGTGGTGCTCGCGGACGACGAATCCGCAGCCCTCCGGGAGTTCCACAGCCGCGTCGTCGAAGAAATCGGTGAAGATACGCCAGTCGGCAGCGCGGCAGCCGTCGACGATTGAGTCAGCCGTCCATCGTTTCGTTCTCGCTCATCGACTCGTTGCCAGCCATCGATTCATCGTCCATCGATTCGCTGGTGGCAGTCCCCTCGGCCATCGATTCCGTCCCCATCGAGCCATCGTCCATCGACTCCTCGGTCATCGATTCGGTGGCCATTGAATCTCCATCCATGGATTCGGTGGCCGTGTCGTCCGCGCCCATGGATTGGTCGTCCATCGATTCGTCGGTCGGTGCATCCTCGGTGCTGTCGTCGCCCGTACAGCCCGCCAGTGCGACGGTCGCGAGACTCGCCCCAGCGGTGAGCACGAAGTTGCGTCGGTTCAGGTTGGTCATGTACCGTCGTTCGGTGGCGCGACCGGGAACCAAAAGGAGATTTTTCGAGATTCCGACGGAATGTGGCCACAGTCGGACCCCAAACCGTTCCATATTCAGTGGCCGCTGCCGCTGTGAGCGACGGTAATCCTTAACAGTCCGCCGTGAGCCTCCCCTGTATGGAAACCCTCCACGCCCGGGTGCAGGTGATCTGGATCGGGGTGGTCCTCGTCCTCGTGAGCCTGCTCGCTGGCATCGCCCTCGCCGTCGATCGATTTCTCACACCGATCGATCTCACGCTCGTCGTTGCCGGCTGGGTCGCCCTCGTCGTACTCGGCACGGTCCACGCGCTGTTGCGCTATCGACGCTGGCGCTTCCAGCTCGACGCAGACTCGCTCTTTCTGGTCCGGGGCGTGATCACACGCGTGGACACGTCGGTGCCGTACGTCAGGGTACAACACGTCGATACGCAGCGATCACCCTGGGAGCGCGCGCTGGGGCTGAGCAGTGTCGTCGTCTTCACCGCAGGCTCACGTGGTGCAGACATCACCATCCCGGGGCTCCGGCCGGAGCGAGCGACCGAACTGCGAGAACGCCTCCGAGATCTCGCCATCGAGAGCGAGGGCGCCGACGCGGTATGAAACGGCTTCACCCTATCAGTGGCGCGGTCCGGGCGCTCGGATCGGCCGTCCAGTTCGGTAGCTTCGGCTTCTTTGCCGGCATCATGCTGGGGGTGTTCGGTGGTGCGGACTCCATGGACGTCGCCCTCACGTTCGTGCTGGCGGTCATCGGCGGCCTCGTCGGCGCTGGCTACGGTGTGGCACGCTACCTGCGCTTCGAGTACGAGACCGCCGCCGGGACCTTCAGCATGGCCGGCGGCGTGTTGAATCGCCAGGAGCGAGACATTCCGTACGGCCGAATCCAGAACGTCGACATCCGGCGAAGCATCGTCTACCGACTGCTCGGGCTGGCGGTGGTCAAACTCGAAACCGCCGGCGGTGGCAGTACCGAAGCAGTGCTCAACGCCGTCTCGCTCACTGAAGCGCGGCGAATCCAGGACGCAATCGCCGGTCACCAGCACGACGCAGAACGCGCGGCCCCCGACGAAACCGAGGACAGCACGTCGGATCGACGGCCAGCGGACGAATTCGACCAGCGTGGGTCTGCGACTGACGACTCGGCGCAACGGAACGCGACCGATCGGATGGAAACCCAGCCATCTCGGGGATCCGTTGGGCCACGAGAGGAGGTGTTGTTCGAACTGTCGACGCCCGACCTGGCGATTCTCTCGGCGGTGTCGTTCGACCCCTCCGGCCTCGCCCTGCTGATATTCTCGCTGCCCTTCGGGCAGGAGTTCGCCTTCGAGATATTTTCCACGACGGTTGCCACGCTCGGGGGACCCATCCTGCCATCCCTCGAAGCGATCACCGGACTGTCGACGCTCCAGGTCGGGTTCGTCCTGTTTGTTGGTGCCGTCCAGTTCCTGCTCGCCGCGTGGCTCGCGAGTGCCGTCGTCACCGCGATAAAATACTACGATTTCCGCCTCATGCGCGTCGGAGACGACCTTCGCTACGAACGCGGGATGCTCGGTCGCTACACCGGGACGATTCCACTGGAAAAGATCCAAACCGTGACCGTCCGCGAGAACGTCACGATGCGGTATTTCGGCTTCGCCGCCCTGGACGTCGAAACGGCCGGATACGGTCCCTCGAAGGATGGGGACGCAAGTAATACCGCGATTCCACTCGACGACAGAGCCGTCGTGGTCTCCCTGGCCGAACACCTCGGGGGCATCGACTATCCGAGCGTCGAACGGCCACCAAAGCGTGCACGGCGGCGGTACGCGGTGCGGCTGTCCCTGCTTCCAGTTGCGCTGGCTCTCGGCCTCTTGGTCGCAGATGGTATCCTCTGGTCGTTCCCGCGCTGGTGGCTTCCGCTGGTTGCCATCCCGATCGCGGCCGTCGCC